>OIEJ01000400.1_pt1 | contig 16406 bp, 19 predicted proteins | sample 1581791 | NCBI WGS metagenome assembly OIEJ01 (sample SAMN03281019, study PRJEB24777) | human gut metagenome | isolation source: fecal sample PR141 from 1 month old male Chinese infant, vaginal delivered... | place: Singapore | collected 2005-11-08 | reverse complement strand
AATAGTTACTGGCAACAGCACTTAATCGGTGCAGGACGAGTAAAACAATAGAAAGGACTTGAAAAATATGTTTAAGAAGAATAAGAAACAGACAGAAACTATCAAAGAACCAAAAGAAAAAAAGGTGCGTACTGTTAAGGTAGGCACACATAAGAAAACCGTGATTGCGTTGTGGGTGGTGCTTATCGCAAGCGTGAGCTTTGGAGTGTATAAGAATTTTACTGCTATCGACCAGCACACGACCCATGAAAAAGAAATCATTGAACTTTGCTTGCAGGACACCAACGGGATAGAAAATTTCGTGAAGAATTTTGCGAAGTCCTACTACACATGGAATAACAGCAAAGAAGCTATCGAAGCAAGGACGCAGGCAATCAGCGGTTATCTGACAAAGGAATTGCAGGACTTGAATGTTGATACAATCAGAACGGATATACCGACCAGCTCCACAGCTACAAATGTGATTGTATGGAGTATCGAACAATCGGGAACGAACACTTTTTCTGCTACCTACGAAGTAGATCAGCAGATAAAAGAGGGAGAACAGACAAGCAATGTGAAAGCAACCTATACCGTGAAAGTCCATGTGGACGCTGACGGGGATATGGTAATCGTTCAGAACCCTACTCTTGCCCCACCAGTTGAAAAATCGGAATATGAACCAAAGACACCAGAAGCCGACAACAGCGTGGACGCTGATACCGTCAATGACGCTACCGCTTTTCTGGAAACATTTTTCAAGCTGTACCCAACAGCCACAGAAAAGGAACTTGCCTACTATGTATCGGGAAATGTGCTTGAACCTATCGGCAGGGACTACCTTTATTCTGAACTGGCAAATCCTATTTTTACAAAGGACGGGGACAATGTAAAAGTCAAGGTAGCTGTGAAATTCATTGACAATCAGACAAAGGCGACACAGGTATCACAATATGAGCTGACGCTACATAAGGATAGTAACTGGAAGATTGTATAAATTATTGACATACATGCACCTTGCATGATAGGGTTTGATATTACCTTAGAAATCGAAGAAGAATAACAAGCAGTAACCGCAGAGTATGATTTGTTCAATCCCCTCTTTCCTGCTCTGCCACTGCTTTTACATGAAAGCAACACGCTTTCGCCACAGCTCTTTGACAACTGAATAAAGCAGACAGATACGTTTGTGAGGTAGCAAGCCACGGAAACTGTACGCCATGACCTTTCCAAAAGAAAGCGAGCGACCCACGCAGTGATCCGAGAGCGACCGTTGGAAAAGTCGCTTTGCCACGACCTACCCTCACAGAATAATGATACGTCCGCATGGTGCGGTTCTGCCCACAAGAATGGGAATAGTTGAGATACTAACGGAGCTTTCCAAAGCCGTCTGCCTGCTTGTAAAAAATGACACACAGTAAAGGGGGTATAGTTATATGATAAACAATACTGATGTGCCTATCTGGGAAAAATATACGCTGACGATTGAAGAAGCGTCCAAATACTTCCGTATTGGCGAAAAGAAATTGCGTAAATTAGCCGAAGAAAATATTGACGCTGGCTGGGTTATCGTGAACGGTAATCGTATTCAGATAAAGCGAAAACAGTTTGAAAAAATCATAGATACATTGGACGAAATCTAATGTCATTGAGCCGTAGATATGGTATAATAAGATATAGCGTATCACGGCTCATTCCATGACGGAAAGGAGCTTTACACTATGTCTAATGTGAAACGAAAAGACAGTAAAAATCGCAATTTGCGTAATGGAGAGAGCCAGCGAAAAGACGGAAGATACGTTTATAAATATACCGATATATACGGAAAGCCACAATTTATCTATTCTTGGAAACTTGTACCGACAGATAAGACACCTGCTGGAAAGCGTGAAGATATATCGTTGAGGGAAAAAGAAGCACAGATAAAAAAAGACCTTAACGACGGTATTGACACAGTCGGCGGTAAAATGACAGTCTGCCAGCTCTACGACAAGAAGAACAGCCAAAGAAAGAACATCAAGAGGGCTACTGAAAAGGGACGACAGTATCTTATGAACGCTCTGAAAAATGACCCGTTGGGTATGAGGGCGATTGATACTGTGAAACAGTCTGACGCTAAAGAATGGGCTATCAGAATGAGCGAAAAAGGATATGCCTATAAAACGATTGATAACTATAAGCGTTCCTTGAAAGCGTCATTTTACATGGCGATACAAGATGACTGTATCAGAAAGAACCCATTTGAATTTAAACTAAGTGATGTTCTGGAAGATGATACGGAGCAGAAAGTTATCCTTACACCAGAGCAGGAAGAACGCCTGCTTACCTTTATGGAAAAGGATAAGATTTACAGCAAGTATTATGATGAGGTTGTGCTTCTGCTGGAAACGGGACTTCGTATTTCTGAATTTTGCGGACTGACAACGCATATTGATATGCAGAACAGAATACTCAATATAGACCACCAGTTATTGAAAGATAGCGAAATCGGCTACTATATTGAAACGCCAAAGACCAAAAACGGAAAACGGGAACTTCCATTGACAGAACGGGCTTATCAAGCAATCCAAAGAATACTAAAGAACAGAGGAAAGGCACAACCGCTGATTGTAGGTGGTTACAGCAATTTCCTATTCTTAAACCGTGAGGGCTTACCTAAAGTTGCAGGAAACTATGAGGGCATGGTACGAGGACTGATTAAGAAGTATAACAAGTATCACACGGACAAGTTACCGAACATCACACCACATTCATTCAGACATACTTATTGTACGAATATGGCAAACAGAGGAATGAACCCAAATACTCTGCAATATCTCATGGGACACGCTAACATAACCATGACACTTGGCTATTACGCACACGGTACATTTCAATCTGCAAAAGCGGAGCTGGAAAGGCTGGCTTGTTAATATCGGAGCGTATATTTACTACTCATTTACTACTTTTGGTTGCATTTTCATGCTGGTAAATGCCAGCTTATGCAAGGTATCTTCCAAAAAGAAAATACCGATAAAGCCCTAAAATACGGGATATATCGGCATTTACCAACTTATGAAAAGATAATCAGAAATTTAGTAAGTTTTTTAGTTAAAAAGACTTACAATTCATTTGACAAAAACTATTCAAGAATTTGTAAACTCTTTCTATTTTTGCTATAATGAGTGTTGTAGAAAAACTTAGGAGAAAATTATTCATGACAACATTTCTTTGGATTTTGTTAGTTTTGGTTGCCCTTCTTGGCGGCCTTGTTGGTGGCGTTTTTATTGCTCGTAAACAGTTTGAAAAGGAAATTGGTGAACACCCACGTTTGACGCCTGAAGCGATCCGTGAAATGATGAGCCAAATGGGTCAAAAACCTAGCGAAGCTAAGATTCAACAAACTTATCGTAACATTATCAAACAATCAAAAGCAGCTGCAACCAAAGCTAAAAAATAATCTTTAAGCTTTGGTTTGAAAAAATAATTGTCAATTGCTGTGATTGGTGTCGTTGATATTCCAAAAAGTCAGTCTTTTGGCTAAGATTTTCGAGCACAGAGCTCAGAAATGAATGACTCAGTTGGCTCACCAACTGAGTTTTTTCTAAGTCCATGATTAGAAAGAAGATTCTATGGATAATAGACCAATTGGTTTTTTAGATTCTGGAGTTGGTGGCTTAACAGTTGTACGTGAGTTAATGCGTCAGCTGCCACATGAAGAAATTGTATATATTGGAGATTCTGCTAGAGCACCGTACGGTCCTAGACCTGCTGAACAGATTCGCGAATACACTTGGGAATTGGTTAATTTTCTCTTGACACAAAATGTTAAGATGATTGTATTTGCTTGCAATACTGCAACAGCAGTCGCTTGGGAAGCAGTTAAGGAAAAACTGGATATTCCTGTTTTGGGAGTTATTTTGCCAGGTTCTAGCGCAGCCATTAAATCAACTCGCAATGGAAAAATCGGTGTGATTGGAACGCCGATGACAATCAAGTCGGATATTTATCATCAAAAAATAAAATCATTGGCACCGCAAATGAACGTTACAAGCCTCTCTTGTCCTAAATTTGCTCCTCTTGTAGAATCTAACGAAATGACATCAAGTGTTGCTAAAAAAGTTGTTTATGAAACGTTAGCACCGCTTGTTGGTAAAGTCGATACATTAGTGCTCGGATGTACACACTATCCTTTACTTCGTCCGATTATTCAAAACGTAATGGGACCGAATGTCAAACTTATTGATAGTGGGGCTGAATGTATTCGTGATGTATCGGTTTTGTTAAATTACTTTGAAATTAATCGCAGTCGCACACAAGATGATGTGACTCATGCGTTTTACACAACAGCAAGTAGCCAGAGTTTCAAAGAAATTGCTGTGAATTGGCTTGCTAAAGATATTGATGTGCAACACGTCGATTTGAAAAAGCTGAACAAATAGAAATAGGATTGTAATAAATGACTGATAAAATTTATGAGTATAAAGATGCGGAAAATTGGTTTCTTGGTGAATGGGGCGGATTTAATGCCATTTCAGGTTTAGGAAATGTTTGCGATGATGCCGTGTATGAATTAAGTCAACAACTGGCTAAATTGAACACAAGCAAGTGTTGTGGCAATTGCCACGGAGATTGTCATTCCGATGATAGAAATGGTTATAATGTGACTGTTGTGAAAAAATCATCAGATTTTCAATTGATTCGTTTTGTCGCTGATATGATTAATCAAGAAACAAATCGCAAGCTTGAAGTGACACAACGTGCGGGAGCAGTGATTGTTACGGAAGCTGAACAATTGCTCTTGGTTCATTTGCCAGAAAACGGTGTTGAAGCAGCGGCTTTCTTTGGACAAACTTCTGAAGCTGACTTTGGTGATACGATTTTGATTGCAACACGTAATGAAGGCAAGACCAAAGAATTCCGTAAGATGTTTGAAAAAATCGGTATCAAGGTTGAAAATCTTAATGATTATCCTGATTTACCAGAAGTTGAAGAAACTGGCATAACCTTTGAGGAAAATGCACGTTTGAAAGCTGAAACCATTTCAAAATTGACAGGAAAAATGGTCTTGGCAGATGATTCAGGATTGAAGGTTGATGCTCTTGGCGGACTTCCTGGGGTTTGGTCAGCTCGTTTTTCTGGACCAGATGCGACAGATGAATCAAATAACGCCAAACTACTTCATGAGCTGGCTATGGTATTTGACCATAAAGACCGTTCTGCACAATTCCATACTACTTTGGTGGTTGCAGCACCAGACAAAGACAGTTTAGTTGTTGAAGCTGACTGGCCAGGCTATATTGCAATGGAAGCAAAAGGCGATAATGGCTTTGGCTATGACCCATTGTTTATGGTCGGTGAAACTGGACGTCACGCAGCTGAATTGACTGCTGAAGAAAAAAATAATATTTCGCATAGAGGATTAGCTGTTAAGAAATTAATGGAGGCATTCCCAGTATGGCAAACAAAACAATAATTGTAATGAGTGACTCTCATGGCGACCGTGAGATTATCAATGATATTAAGACAAAATACCAGGGGGAAGTAGATGCTATTTTCCACAATGGTGATTCTGAATTGCCAAGTTCGGACACGATTTGGGAAGGTATCAAGGTGGTTCGTGGTAACTGTGACTATGACAATGGTTACCCAGAAAGATTAGTCACTTATCTCGGTGATGTTGTTGTGGCACAAACACACGGTCATCTTTATAATATTAATTTTACATGGGATAGATTGGATTTATTTGCCCAAGAAGCGGATGCTGATATTTGCCTTTATGGTCATCTACATCGTCCAGCAGCTTGGCGCAATGGCAAAACAATCTTTATCAACCCAGGTAGTGTTTTACAACCACGTGGTGATGTGAAAGAAAAACTCTATGCCAAAATTGACGTTACTGATGATAAGATTAAGGTAAATTATTACACACGTAATCACGACCTTTTCCATGTACTTTCTAAGGAATTTGACAGATGATAGCAAAAGAATTTGAAGAGTTTCTTCTCAGTCATTTGGAACATTATTTGATTCCAGCAGAGGATTTAGCTATTTTTATTGATACTCATAATTCTGACCATGCTATGCTTTTATTAGCTAACAATGGTTATTCGCGTGTTCCGGTTATTACTAAAGAGAAAAAATATGTTGGAACCATTAGCATTGCGGATATTATGTCTTATCAAGCCAAAAATCAGTTGACAGACTGGGAATTAGCTCAAACAGATATTGGTAAAATGGTAAATACTAAAATGGAAACGATTAGTGAAACGTCAAATTTGACGGATATTATGCATCTTTTGGTAGATTATCCATTTTTACCTGTTTTAGATAAAAATGACCAATTTTTGGGCATTATTACTCGTAAATCGATTCTAAAGGCGGTGAATAGCCTTTTACACGATTTCACTGATTATTACACGATTACTCCGAAAGATGATTGATTTTATCCAAGATTTTATTGATAGCAAGCCCTTATCTGAAAATACAAAGAATGCCTATTTTTATGATTTGCAACAATTCGTTGAAGCTATTGATGGCAAAGTTAGCAAAGAAAAGCTGGCATTGTATGAACACTCTTTGTCACTTTTAAAAGCTTCGGCTAAAAAACGAAAAATTTCAGCGGTTAATCAGTTTCTGTATTTTTTATATGAAACAGACCGACTGGACCATTTTTACAAGTTGAGTAATAAAGAGAAAATCACAACAAAACCAGTTGAACTGGCACTTTTGGATTATCGTTCTTTTTATCAGGAAACGAATTGTCAAACAGGGCAGCTAATTGCGCTTTTGATGATTGAGCTTGGTTTATCACCAAGTGACATTCAACAGTTAAAAATTGCTGATTTTGATTTGACTTTTGCTGTTTTGTGCGTGCAAAGAGCAGGCTTAGTGAGGGTTTTAGAGCTTCCTGAAAAATTATTGCCTTATGTGGCAGCAAGTTTTTCAGAGAATCAGCTTTATCTTTTTGATAATCAAGGACAACCTTATTCACGTCAATGGTTTTTCAATCAACTAAAATCATTTTTAGCAACCTTGGATTTAGATTACTTATCTGCGCAGGCAATTCGCAAGCAGTACATTTTGCATCAAAAAGCAGCAGGTAAATCAATATTGGAGGTTAGTCGTAATCTGGGCCTTAAAAGTCCAGTGACTTTAGAGAAATTTTATAAATAATGGATATTAAGTTAAAAGATTTTGAAGGTCCTCTTGATTTGCTTTTGCATTTGGTTTCAAAGTACCAAATGGATATTTATGATGTGCCGATTGTAGAAGTTATTGAGCAATATTTGGCTTATATTTCAACCTTGCAAGCCATGAAATTGGAAGTGGCTGGTGAATATATGGTTATGGCAAGTCAGCTGATGTTGATTAAAAGCCGTAAGCTTTTGCCAAAAGTTGTCGAGGCAGAGCCAGAAGAAAATGACCCTGAACAAGAATTGCTGACCCAAATTGAGGAATATCGCCGCTTTAAAGCGATTAGTGAGGAACTGTCAGCGCAGCACGACGAACGTGCTAAATTTTATTCAAAACCAAAGCAAGAATTAATTTTTGAAGATGCTGTGTTAACACACGATAAGACGGTCATGGATTTGTTCTTATCGTTTTCGCATGTCATGGCTGAAAAACAAAAAGAATTAAAAAATAGCAATACAGTTATCGAACGTGATGATTATCGCATTGAGGACATGATGACAATCATTGTGGAACGTCTTAATGCGACAAAAAAACTAGTGCTGACAACCGTTTTTCGTGAATGCCAGACACTTCCTGAAATGATTACCATTTTTTTGGCAACCTTGGAATTAATCAAAGTTCACGAAGTTGAGGTTGAACAAGAAAAAAATTTTGGTGACATTGTTTTACGAAGTGTTAGCTAAGCTGTCAAATCTTGTAGAAGGCATTTAGCAAAAGAAGATTAAGAAAGGAAGTTACATGAACTATTTAGCTCAGATTGAAGCCCTCCTTTTTGTGGCAGGTGAAGAGGGATTGAGCTTGCGACATTTGGCTAGTATGGTTAATTTAACACCGACAGCTCTCCAACAACAATTGGAAAAATTAGCCCAAAAATATGAAGTAGATGAGACATCAAGCCTCTGTCTGATTGAAACCGCAGGTAATTATAAAATTGTAACGAAGGAAATCTTTGCTGGCTTACTACGAGAGTTTGCTAAAGCACCTGTCAACCAAAGTTTATCACGTGCGAGTTTAGAAGTTTTGTCCATTATTGCTTATAAACAACCTATTACACGTATTGAAGTTGATGATATTCGTGGGGTGAATTCAAGCAGCGCTATTAGCAAATTGATGGCTTTAGGACTGATCACAGAAGCAGGGAAAAAAGAAGTTATTGGTCGTCCAAATCTATATGTGACAACTGATTATTTCTTGGATTTCATGGGCATTAATGACTTGAGTGAATTAATCGACGTTTCTAATATTGAGTTGGTTGATGAGGAAATGACCCTTTTTGATAATTCTGGCTTGCCTGAAGAAGGTTAGACAGTCGCTAAAAATAATGAAATACTGTAAAATAACAATAAAATCAATTGGTATTTTATAGCATGTAGTAAAGGAAAGAGAATGAGAATTAATAAATATATTGCCCATGCAGGAGTTGCTAGTCGTCGAAAATCCGAGGAGCTTATCAGAAAAGGCTTGGTAACGATTAATGGTGAGGTGGTTACAGAACTAGCAACAACGGTTAAATCTGGTGATATTGTTGAGGTTGAGGGCTCACCTATTTATAACGAGGAAAAGGTTTATTATCTTCTTAATAAGCCTCGTGGTGTCATTTCAAGCGTTTCAGATGAAAAAGGTCGTAAAACAGTTCTTGATTTGCTGCCGAATGTTACCGAACGCATTTATCCTGTTGGACGTTTGGACTGGGATACAACTGGGATTTTGATTTTAACTAATGATGGTGATTTTACAGATGAAATGATTCACCCACGGAATGAAATTGACAAAGTCTATTTGGCGCGTGTTAAAGGCATTGCAACGAGAGAAAACTTGCGCCCATTGACACGTGGTGTGGTGATTGATGGTAAAAAGACAAAACCAGCACGCTACAATATTGTCAAGGTTGACCCTGAAAAAAATCGTTCAGTCGTTGAGTTAACTATCCACGAAGGACGCAATCACCAAGTCAAGAAAATGTTTGAATCTGTTGGACTTTTGGTGGATAAATTGTCTCGTACACAGTTTGGAACGCTTGATTTGGCAGGGCTTCGTCCAGGCGAATCACGTCGTCTCAACAAAAAGGAAATCAGTCAATTGCATAATCTTGCTATCAATAAACAAAAATGATGAAAAAAAGTCTTATTGCTCTTGTGAAATGGTATCAAAAACGGATTTCACCCATGTCACCACCATCATGTCGCTATCGCCCAACGTGTTCTAATTACATGATTGGCGCGATTGAAAAGCATGGTTTAAAAGGTGTTTTAATGGGAATTGCACGTATTCTACGTTGTCATCCATTTGTGACAGGTGGCGATGACCCAGTTCCAGACTATTTTACGCTTCGACGCAATAAAGATTTTTGCACAAAGAAAGAGGAAGGCTAAGGCTTTCCTCTTTTCGTTGTTTAATATTTTGACCAAGTTCTTGGAATGAAGAGTAGTAACATTGGATAAATTTCCAAACGCCCAGCAATCATGGCAAAAGACATGATTAATTTTGAAAATGGGCTAAAGATAGCAAATGTGTCACTAGTACCAAGTATTGGTCCGATATTATTGAAGGTCGAAGCAGCAGCGCTGACGACGACCATAAAGTTGTTACTATCTAATGATAGAATTAAAATGAGTCCAACCAACAGCGTGATGTAGAGTGAAAAGTATTTCAAGACACCACGTTGAGTTTCTTTGTCAAGTGGTTGATGATTGATATGGAGGGTCATAATGCGATTAGGGTAAAGAGTTGATAAAACTTGATTTCTTGAGATTTTGGTTAAAATCAATGCTCGCATAACTTTGAGCCCACCAGCTGTAGAACCAGCCGAGCTACCGATAACCATCAGAATGAGCAGGATAACTTGAGAAAAGAGCGGCCAAACGGTTAAATCAGTAATTCCGAATCCTGTTGTCGTAATCATATTGGCAACTTCAAATAGTGCATTTTCCAATCCTTTACCAGCACTTGCATACAGCCCACCAATATTGAGCCAAATAAGTGCCGTAGCAATGACAATGATACCGATATATGTTCTTAGTTCTTCATCTTTAAAGAATACTTTAAATTTACGAAGGAGTAAGAAATAATACAAGTTGAAGTTGATTCCGAAAAGAAGAACAGCAACAGAGATAATATTGGTAATGAGCGAGCTGTTGTAGTGAGCAATCGAATCATTATAAACAGCGAAGCCACCAGTACCAGCACAGCTCATGGCTGTAACGATACTATCGTATATTGGCATGCCTGCTATTTTTAAAATGATAGTAAGCACAACGAACATTGTCAGGTAAATAATGTATAAAATCTGTGCCGTTTCTTTTAATTTGGAAACCACTTTACCAAAAACAGGTCCAGGGACTTCAGCTCGCATGACTTCGAGGTGACTGTTTTTACTATTTTCCATAATGGCTAGCGCGAAAACAAGCACTCCCATACCACCGATTAAGTGGGCGAAACTTCGCCAAAAAAGAAGTGAGTGCGTTAAGACGCTGACATCAGGTAAAATGGTTGCTCCTGTTGTTGTAAATCCTGAGCTCATTTCAAAGAAAGCATCAATGATGCTTGGAATTTGCCCAGATAAGACAAAAGGTAGTGCCCCGAAGAAGGACCAAAGTATCCAACAAAGAGCGACAATCAATAACCCTTCCTTGGTATAAATGTGGTAATTTTTAGGTTTGAAAGCAGACCCTAGCAAACCAAGCATAAGAAGGATACCAATTGTAATACCAATACTGTTGAGCACACGTAGTGGCTCACTATAAATAATGGCGACCAACATTGGTACAAGTAGGAGTGCCGCTTCAATTAAGAGTAATTTTGAAAGGAGGTAGCGAACCATACTTCTATTCATAACTTACCTCGCTAACAAATCATAAATGCGTGTGATGTTTTTCAAGAAGGTAACAACGACAATTTTATCACCAACTTGTAGAACATCTTCACCTGTAGGATAGATTGTTTTTCCTTTGCGGATGATGGCAGCAATCAAAATATTATCTTTGAACTTCAATGATGATAGGCTTTTACCTGCCATTTTATTGGCTTCACGGATTTCAAATTGCAAGGATTCAATTCGTCCGTTGGCAATGTGGTGCATGGCATCAAGGTTTGAATCTTGTGCATTAACACGTCCGCGAATGAAGTGCATCATGGTATCAACAGCGATGCTTTTTGGTGTGACAATACTTGAGAATTGGTTGGTATCAATAATCTCAAGCAAACTTGTACGGTTGACTTTGGTAATATTTTTTTGCACTCCCAAGGTCTCAAGGAACATTGAAGTGATAATATTTTCTTCGTCAACCCCTGTCAAGGTAGCAACAGCATCAAAGTTTTCAACGCTTTCTTCCAATAACACACTTTTGGCAGTACCATCACCTTGAACAACATGTACATCAGGAAACTCTTGGCTAAACAGTTCAGCACGTTCCTGATTGTTTTCAATCACTTTAAGATTGATTCTTGTATGTTTTAAGATGTTGAGGAGATAGTATGCGATTCGTCCTGCACCGATAATCATCAGATTTTTAATGATTTTGGTTTTGACAAAGTTGTGGAAGAGAATCATTTCCACACGATTTCCTGTGACAAAAATCTTATCTCCCGTTTTAAGAACGGCATCACCGTCTGGAATAATCAGCTTGCCTTGGCGTTCAATGGCACAGATGACAATATTGCCAAATTTCTTTCGGAATTGGCTAAGTGTCATTTGACAAAGCTTACTGCCGTCAGCAATCATAAATTCCATTAACATGACGCGACCGTTGACAAAGTGTTCTACGGAAAGTGCATTTGGAAAATCAACTGAGTTGGCAATGTAGCGAGCAGTTAGCAACTCTGGATTGACAACAAGTGAAAAACCAAGAAAGTCTTTATCTTTAAAATAGGCGTTAGAGTATTCTGGATTGCGCACACGAACAACGGTTTCTTTAGCTCCCATTTTTTTAGCCAAAACAGCTGAAATCATATTGACTTCGTCTTTGGCAGTTAGGGCGATAAAGATATCACAGTTGCTAACATCTGCTTGTTCGAGAATTTTAAAATTGGCTCCGTTACCAACAATCCCCATAATATCTTGACGTTTGGTGATGTTTTTTAAAACGGATTCTTTCTCTTCAATTAAGACAACATCGTGTTTTTCTTCAACAAGAGAGCGACAAAGTGCGGTACCAACCTTACCTCCACCGACAACAATTATTTTCATTCTTACCTCCGAAATGTATCACTCCTATAATACTCTTTTTATTCTAAAAATACTAGCTATTTAATCATTTGTAAACCCTTTCTTTATAGAGCTGTTTTCCTATTAAGGAAGAATGGTTGAGATAGATTCTGTATTTTTGAAAAATTTACAGAAGGTAACATTGATTGTTAAAATTATATAACATTTTTACAAAATACTTGCTAAATGAGAAGGGGAGAATTATAATAAATCGTTATCTAATTTTAGGGAGAATTTCAATGCTTGAAAAGTTAAGAAATGTTTTTATTGGTAATCCATTAAAATCAGCTGGCGAGTATGATGAAGAACATTTATTGTCTAAATCACAAGCGTTAGCGATGCTATCGAGTGATGCTCTTTCGTCTATTGCCTATGGACCAGAACAAGTTATCTTAGTTTTAACAACGATTTCTGCGGCAGCTATTTGGTGGTCTCTACCGATTGGATTATTGGTTTTGGTATTGTTAGCTAGTTTGACAATTTCTTACCAACAAGTTATTCACGCCTATCCAAAAGGTGGCGGAGCATATATGGTTTCGACTGAAAATCTATCGCCAAGCATGGGCTTGATAGCTGGTGGTAGTCTTTTGGTTGATTATATGTTGACGGTAGCAGTATCCGTAGCATCTGGTGCCGATGCAATTACATCAGCTTTTCCTGCTATTAAAGAATTTAATCTGGAAATTTCTATTGTATTGGTTCTAATTTTGATGTTTATGAATTTGCGTGGTTTGCGTGAATCAGCGACCTCGCTGATGATTCCAGTTTACCTTTTCATTGTCAGCATCCTTTTCTTAATTGGCTACGGAGGCATTCAAATTGCAACGGGGCACCTTGCTTATAGTGCAACAGCACATGTTGGCAAAGTTGTTCCTGGGGTGTCGTTGATTCTTTTACTAAGAGCTTTCACAAGCGGTTCGGCTTCCCTTACTGGTGTTGAAGCTATTTCAAATGCGGTGCCATTTTTCAAAAAGCCTAAAGAAAAAAATGCTGCTGGTACGCTTGCTATCATGTCAATCATTTTAGGTGTTATGTTTGCAGGTATCACTTTCTTAAACTATTGGTTGGGCATTTTGCCAACAGCACATGTGACTGTTTTGGCGCAAATTGCTCAAAAGGTCTTTGGAGATTCAGCAATTGGAAACGCACTTTTCTATATTTTCCAGTTGTCAACAGCACTTATCTTAGCCGTAGCTGCTAATACTGGTTTTTCAGCCTTTCCAATGTTATCTTTCAACATGGCTAAAAATAAATACATGCCACATCTTTTCATGGAAAAAGGAGCCCGTTTAGGCTATTCTAATGGAATTATTACCTTGGCAGGCGGAGCAATTGTTTTGCTCTGTATTTTCAATGGATCAACAGAACGTCTTATCCCACTTTATACAATTGGTGTTTTTATTCCATTTGCTCTTTCACAAACTGGTATGGTCATCCATTGGAAACGCAAATTTGGTAAAGGGTATTTGAAACATTCGCTTGCTAATATTTTAGGAGCAATCATTTGTTATCTGATTATCTTGATTTTATTGATTTTTAGAATCGGTGAAATCTGGCCATTCTTCCCAATTATTGTGGTCTTGATGATTCTATTTTATTCAATTAAGAGCCATTATAATAATGTTGCCATGCAGTTACGTTTAACAGACGATGTCAAAAATATTCATTACGACGGCAATACGGTTTTGATTTTAGTTGGGAATATCACACAAGCAAGTATTCGTGCCATTAATTACGCCAAAAGTATCGGTCAAACCGTTGTTGCTATGCATGTTTCAACGTTAGAAACCCGTGAAAAAGATTTGGAAATTGAACAAGAATTTAAAACCTATTTCCCAGACGTAACGTTTGTCAATATCGAATCAAACTACCGTGATGTTGTGAAACCAACAATGTCATTCGTTCAAAAAATGAATCGGGAAGCTAAGAAAAACAACCATACCATGACGGTAATTATTCCAAAATTCATTCCAAAACATAGTTGGCAAAATATTCTTCACAACCAAATGAGCTTACGCTTGCGTGCTCGCCTACGCTGGTATGAAGATATTATCATCGCAACGTATTCTTATCATTTGAAAAAATAAATACATAAAGCCCTGAATTTCAGGGTTTTTTTAAAAAAATGAAATAAAAAGTATTGAAACCGTTATTTTTAGGAAAAGAGTCAAAACATCTTGAAAAAATACGCAAAAACATCACAAAATCATGTCAAATGCGTTGACTTTAGGTATTAAAGTGTTATAATAAATATCAAGAATTCGTTAGTTTAAATCAAACCTGTTATGATTTAAGTTAATGAATCGCCGCCAACCACATTGTTTGCTGAGCTTGACTCCGAGCAGTGTGGTTTATTTTTATGTCGAAATGAAAGGGGAAGTTATGAATATTGAAGAGCTTGACTATCACGAAGAACCGAATAAAGCGACGAATCATATTGTTCTTTTTCAACCACAAATTCCACAAAATACAGGAAATATTGCCAGAACTTGCGCTGCGACAAACGCTCCTTTGCACATTATCCGTCCAATGGGATTCCCAATTGATGACCGTAAAATGAAACGCGCGGGGTTGGATTATTGGGACAAACTTGATGTGACATTTTATGATAGTTTGGATGAATTTATGGAAAAATGCGATGGTGAGGTTCATTTGATTAGTAAATTTGCCAACAAAGTGTATTCTGATGAAAATTATAACGACGGGAAGCACCATTATTTTCTTTTTGGGCGTGAAGATAAAGGTTTGCCAGAAGAATTTATGCGAGCTAATCCTGAAAAAGCTCTTCGCATTCCGATGAATGATGAACACGTTCGTAGCCTAAACTTATCAAATACTGTTTGTATGATTGTTTATGAAGCTCTTCGTCAGCAAGCTTTTCCGAATTTAGAATTAAGTCATACTTACGCACACGATAAATTAAAATAATTCATATGAAAGCAGTCAAAATGGCTGTTTTTTTGATAATAGCAAGGTTTTTGTGCGAAAAATATTGCACGAATGTTGTTTTTTTGCTATTCTAGAATTGTCTTCAGGGCAGGGTGTAATTCCCGACCGGCGGTAATAATTGCTGAAAATTTTCAACAACTTAGTTTGGTAAGAGAACGAGAGTGATTTAAGTCCGCGAGCTGCAGGGCAGCTGATCTGGTGCGATTCCAGAACCGACAGTATAGTCTGGATGGGAGAAGACTAAGAGTTTGGCTATGCTGTTTTTGTTGTACTACCATATACTCGAACGCCTTCTTTCAATTTGAGAAAATTGGAGGAACTTTTTTATGCCTGAAACAATGACTAATACGCGTAAAATCGCTCATATTGCGATTTTATCTACACTTTCTTTTTTGCTGATGTATCTTCAGTTTCCACTGATTCCATCAGCTAGTTTTTTACAGTTTGATTTTTCGGTTTTGCCTGTTTTAGTTGGGCTTGTGATGTTTGATTTGAAGAGTGCTTTGGGAATTTTAATTCTTCGTACTCTGCTAAAGCTTTTGCTAAATAACGGTGGTATTTCAACGATTATTGGTTTGCCAATGAATGTCCTTGCTCTAGGTGTTTTTGTAGTAGCGCTAGCTATTCTTTGGAACCAAAAACCAAGCTTGAAAAATTACATACTGGCATCAGTCGTGGGAACGCTTGGCTTAACTGTGGTAATGTTTATGCTGAATTATGTTTACGCTGTGCCACTTTATGCCAAATTTGCGAATTTTGATATTTCTGCTATTTTAGGTTTGGGAAACTATCTCTTTGCCATGGTCATTCCATTTAACCTCATTGAAGGGATTATCTTTTCGGTGACATTCTTTATTTTATATAGTTGTCTTAAACCAATTTTAAAAATAGATTAAGTTGAAAAATTTTTAATACTTCCCCTAGGTTTCTTGCTTTTCAATTTCTAGACTTAGACCTCAAACCATCCACTGGATGCTTTGAGCTGTCGGCAAGTTTAACAGTCCAGTGGACTGTTAGAGGAAACCAAGGAATTCTTAAAACTTCCGAGACGTCATTTCTCTTATCTGCAACTTTAAACAATCTTCCAGATTGTTTAAGC
>OIEJ01000399.1_pt1 | contig 16455 bp, 16 predicted proteins | sample 1581791 | NCBI WGS metagenome assembly OIEJ01 (sample SAMN03281019, study PRJEB24777) | human gut metagenome | isolation source: fecal sample PR141 from 1 month old male Chinese infant, vaginal delivered... | place: Singapore | collected 2005-11-08 | reverse complement strand
GCTCTACTAGGCTGATTTCATCAGCTTTTACAGCCCTACTCAACTGTGCGGAGGTGGGACGACGAAATCGAATTCTAACGAATGACCAATTTCTGTCCCACTCTCTCTTTTCTCTCTATTCCTTCTAAAAAAGATTCAATAAGTTTCCTAAGAAATAAAATAGGAGTCCCAAATAGACAAGGCTCGCACCGATCTGATAGCTCCGCTTCATGAAGCGGGCTTCTCCCCTTACTGGAAAGACATAGGCCAGCAATACTCCAGCTACTAAGCCACCGATGTGCCCCGCCATACTGATCCCTGGCATAAAGCTAAAGATCAAATTGATCAGAATCAAGCTGGTATAGGACTGACTCAAGTGACGGATATAGGGACTTTGGACAATAAAGCGGAGCGCACCAATGGTTCCAAAAACGCCAAAGAGAGCTGTGGAAGCCCCTGCTGCGACAGCATCTGGTGTAAAAATTGCGACAAAAGCATTGCCCATTATACCGGATAAGAGGTAGACCGCCAAGAAAGCTTTCGATCCGAAGAGATCCTCTGCCAGACGGCCCAAGTAATAAAGAGTGATCATATTGAGCACAAAATGCTCCAAGCCGATATGCACAAAAACAGCCGTCAGCAGACGCCATAACTGGCTTGGATCTTCTTTTATAATTTCGCCCATCACGCCACCGCTATAGAACACCGCAGCACCCGTTTGGTAGTCTCCTCCAAACCGGATAAACATAGAAAGAAAAACTGCCGTTGTGACCAGCAACAGGATGCTGGTTACAGGATACCGACGATCATAGATGTGTTTCATAGACTAGTACCTCCTGAACGGCTATATCAAAAGAATCCGGCTGGAATTCCCCCTCTTGGATGGAATAAATGGTGCTGACCGTTTTCCCGCTATAATCGGCTAAATAACGGTCATAATAACCTGCACCATAGCCAATCCGGTAGCCTTCTGATTGAAAGACCACTCCCGGTACATGGATCAGATCAATCTCTGATTTATCCACAACCTTGCCCTGTTCATTGGGCTCCAGCAAACCAAAACGTGTTTTTTCTAAAATTTCTGGATCGTATTCCACAAATTCCATCCGACCTTGTGGATAGGTCCGAGGCACACAAACACGTTTCCCATCTTGAAGAGCCGCTTGGATCAAGCTAGCTGTGGAAAATTCATGACCCATAGACAGATAGGTGGCTAGAGTCTTGGCTTCCTGAAAGGCAGAAAGCTGGGTGAAACGCTGGGTTAATTGGCTATCTGCCTCTGCTTTCACTGATTGAGGCAACTCTTTCATGGCTGCGATGGTCTTATTTCGTAGTATTTTCTTCATGCTGACTCCTTTTGTCTAGCTTTCATTGTACCATTTTTTCAGGACATCCGAAATCATTCCACACAGGAACATAAAAATCCAACTCTAGACGGAGTTGGACGAAGGGATTATTGGTTGGCTTTCATTTTCAAAAACTTACCGATATGTTCGACAGCAAACGGTAGAGCTGCTTCATTTGGGCTCATCTTTGGATGGTGCAGGGCATAAGGCGTATCAATTCCCAACCAGAACATGACGCCAGGAACCTTGCTCAAGAGGAAGCCAAAGTCTTCTCCTGTCATCGCTGGCAAAATATCAATCAGGTGGACGTCTTCCTCAGCTGTGAAAAAGTCCATGAGTTCTTTGGCCAATTCTGGTTGGTTTTCCACGGGCAGGTAGCCCCCTTGCTTGAGTTCCAGATCTAATTGTACATCAAAGGCAGCTGCCACCCCTTCTGCGATGGCTTTGACTCGTTTTTGAGTCAGGAGGTTCATCTCCATGGTCAAGGTCCGAATGGTCCCATGAAGGAAGGCCGTCTCAGCAATCACATTATTGGTGGTTCCTGCATGCATGGAACCAAAGGTCACCACCGCCCCTTCAATCGGATCGACATTTCGACTGACAACCGATTGGACTTGGGTAATGAAGTAAGAGGCTGCTACAAGAGCGTCATTGGCCTCATGTGGAAAGGCCGCATGACCGCCCTTACCTGTAAAGGTGATCTTGACTTCACAGGTCCCTGCAAAAAGGGTACCGGTGTTGGTCGCAATGTCTCCCACCTTCAAATCAGGGCGTACATGCAGACCATAAAATTCATCAGGGAGCCAGTCGCCAAAAGCATGGTCCTTATACATGAGCATTCCTCCAGCCTCATTTTCTTCAGCTGGTTGGAAGAGAAAGAGTAGGTTATTTTTTGGTTGCACTTGAACCAGTTGATCCAAAAGCCCAAGGGCTGTCGTCATGTGCATATCATGACCACAAGCATGCATCCGTCCTTCGTGCTTGGATGCAAAGTCAAGACCAGTTTGTTCTACGATTGGTAGGCCATCGATGTCGGTCCGCCAGCCAATGGTTTTTTCAGGTGCAGACCCATGGAGATACACCAGGATCCCCGTCCGCCAGGTCCGTTGCTCTACAAAGTCTTTGCCTTCTGTGATCTCTGCGATTCGGTCCAAGAGATAAGCTTGGGTTTCAAATTCTTCTAATCCAATTTCAGGGATTTGGTGCAAATCCCGTCTGATTTTGATTAAATCCAATGTCATCGTTGTCTTCTTTCTATTAAAAGAGGCTGGGACAAAAGTCTTAGCCTCTCAATTGTTTTTAGATTGTCAAGCAGGACGCAGTGGTTGAGTGGGCTCTATTACGCTGATTTCATCAGCTTTTACAGCCCTACTCAACTGTGCGGAGGTGAGACTTCGAAATCGAATTCTAACGAATTACCGATTTCTGTCCCACTCTCATTCCTATCTTACAAATTACGCAAGGCGTCTTCGAGTGCTGTTTTTTGTTGTGTTTTTTCATCGATTTCCTTGATGATGCGAGCTGGGACACCAGCTACAACAACATTTTCAGGAACATCTTGAGTGACGATCGCTCCAGCAGCAACGACTGATCCGTTCCCAACTTGAACTCCTTCAATCACAACAGCGTTGGCACCGACTAAGACGTTGTCCCCAATCCGAACAGGTTCAGCAGAAGCTGGCTCAATCACACCTGCGAGAACCGCACCTGCACCGATGTGGCTGTTTTTCCCAACGGTGGCACGGCCTCCAAGGATCGCGCCCATATCAATCATGGTTCCAGCACCGATTTCCGCACCGATGTTGATCACCGCGCCCATCATGACCACCGCATTGTCTTCGATGGTTACTTGATCACGGATAATGGCACCTGGTTCGATCCGTGCATTCAGGTAACGCTTGTCCAGCAATGGAACAGCTGAGTTGCGGCCATCTTGTTCCACCACATAATCCTTGTTCTCTGTCAAATTCGCAAGAAGGGGCTCGATCTCTTTCCAGTCACCAAACAAAACATTGCCAAGTTTTGTCACAGATTCTGGAACAGCGGTTGCCAATTCCCCTTCAAAGGTTACTTTTACATTGGTTTTCTTTTCGGCATTTCCGATAAAAGCGATAATTTCTTGAGCAGACATCTTTTGTGCAGTCATGAGTTTCTCCATTCATTTCAAATAAGCGTATCCATATTATACCATAATCTTAGGGAGATGAACACCTAAGGCGTTGTGGAAGCTGATGTCGCCGGATCTTCTAGACCCTTGATTTCACTAATGGTACGATTGCTTCCAAATTGAATAATGACAGAGCGCGAATCAGAAAGCTTATAGTAAAAGTTTAAAAAGGACTCTGAACCCATCAGACTCGACCAGGAAACACGACTTGGAATTCCTACTGTATTCACAAGATCTGGATAGCTCGTCCCTATTTTAATATTGGCGAAATCTTCCTTGTTCAAACTGCTATTTTTATTGGCCAATCGGTCACTGTTTAAGTTTTCAAAATCAAGAGAAGATAAACGGTCAACACCAATTTTTGAAAGTAAAACGGTTACGGAAGAAGGAGATCCTTCAGATCCATAATCTAATTGCGTCATAAAAGGACTGACACCACCTTCTTGGTAGGTTTCTTCCCCACTACTAGCCTTGCCCAGTACAGCTACCACATCCTGTGGAGACAGAGAAGTTGAAGAGTAACGTCCTTGATCCCCTTCACTTAAGCCTGGAATCAGAGAAATCGCCTTCTCATAGGTTACTTGAAATTGAAATTCACCTTCCGGTGCAATCAAGGTACTATTCCCACTCTGGAGGGTGACCTTCCTGATGCCACGAGAGAAAGAAGTGCTTTTGGGCGCGCTACTAGTAGAAGAAGGAGGATCGGTATCGATAGCCCCTACAATTAGCAAGACGGCAAAGCCTAGTAGGCCTATAGAAGCAAGGAAGGTTAGGAAAAAAGAACCCGCCGGCTTAGAGGACGAAGAGACGCTCGCTGTAGCAGGCGAAATATCTCCGAGCTTCGTTCGTACTTCTTGGGTTCTCCCACCACCTAATGAAGCGAGATCTTCTTCCGAAATCAAGCGTGTGCCACCTCGATGTTCTGTTTTTTTCGCAGCCCAAGGATCTTGCTCGAGTGCATCTTGCAAACGACTTCCTGATTCTTGTGACGTAGTTGATGGCGCCACCTGAGTGTGTGCTGTTTCAGTTGCAGAAACCGCCACATGGCCTGTCGCATCTTCTTTTACCTGTTCTGAAAAGGCCGAAAATTCTGGTGTGTCAAAGCTTTTCCCCGTTGGCTCGTCTTCTAGCCGATGGATTCCAAGTGCTTGTTTGTCCTCGTTTTCTAAGTGGGACCCGTCTTTTTCTCCCATTGTCCTCTCCTTTTTATTTAAAATGATTCGGGCTGGCTTGTTTACTGTACTGTAGAAGTTGAAGAAGCTGGTGTGGCCACTTCCTCTTTAGATTGGACATCCTTGACTTTTCTCTGACTATCAAAATGGATCAGGACCGAATGTGAATCTGAAAGTCTATAAGTAAAGGTCGGTGCTTCACCGTAACCCGAAAGTCCAGACACATACACGTCATCTGGAATCCCTACCGTATTAAGCAGGTCCAAATACGGCATTCCTACCTGTATGTTAGCAAAATCGTCCTTTGTTAAACTACCATTCTTATCGACAAATTTTTCACTTTTTAAGTGTCGAAAACTGAGAGAAGAAATCTTGTAACTGGCACCTAATTCTTCAAGAAGAATATCTATAGAAGCCTCTTTGGATCGGTAATCCAAACGGATTAAAAAAGGAGTCGATTGGCTAGTACTATAAGTTGCCTCTCCACTACTAGCTTTCCCCAAGACTTCCACTATGGCTTGTGGGGTCAGAAACCCGAAAGAGTCGAGCTTTTCTCCTACTTCATACCCCGAAATGAGAGAAATAGCCTTGTCAAAGGTCGCTTGGAGCTGAAATTCCCCTTCGGGGGCAATCCAGGAACTGTTGTGACTACTTAAATTCTGCTCAGAAATACCTGGACTACTATAGGAGCCGACTGGATCATCGCTCGATTCGCTTCCGATTGGTTTTCCCATACTGATCATCACAATAATGACTACAGCAAGTACACTTGCAATGAGGTAAATGAAGTTGCCAGAACCCGAATCAGAAGTCGCAGTCCCAGATGAATCATTGCTATCTCTGCTACTAGGGCTAAGATTAGGATTGTTTTGAAGGCCGACAGAAGCTAAATCTTCTTCTGAAATCAAGCGTGTGCCACTATGGTGAGACGAAGCTGCTTTTATGTCCGTCCGATGATTATCCAATTTTTCTCCCTTCTTAGACCATGATTAACTTAGAGCCTTTGACCTTAAACTCCATGACAACCTCTGGCTGACCTTGTTCTTGATAGCTCACTCGGAACCCTTGTCCCCCTTCAAGCAACTCATCCCAGACCAGGCGTTGCGGATTGCCTAAACGATTGAGAATTTGATCCACTCCCTGAACTTCCTTGTCTTTTCCAGCTTCTTTTTTGCCACTTGCTTCTTGATCTTGGTGGTCCAACAGATTGGTAGCGTCCACCATGGTCAAGCGATAGCCCTTGTTTTCGACCTGTTCAAACCACAAGCTTACACTCTTTTTCCCTTGATCTGTCTGTTTGGCAGCATAGGTCAAGACGATTTGGGTCTTGGCATCTCCAGCAGTTTTCGTAAAGGAAAACTTTTGAGGTTTTCCCCATTTCGAAATGACGGTCTCCAAGCGTGTCCCTGCTTGCCTGTCTTGCTTGAGGTGAAGCTGTAATTTAGAGACCGCTTCAAGGGTCCATTTAAACTGCTTGCTCTCTTGTTCGCCAGCAATCAAGTTCTGATACTTTTTGGGTTGGAAAGTCAGGAGGGTTCGGTCTTCCTTGATATTGGTCCCTTCCTCTTGGATTTGAATACTTGAAATTCCAAGTAGCACTCCCAATAGACAGCACAGCCCTGGTAATAAGAGTTTTTTTCGATTTTGTTTGATCCATTCAAGCATCCTTGTCACCCCTTCTTACTCAAGCGATACTGGCCACTAGCGTCCCGTTCAAAGGTTAGAGAAACCAATCCATCCTTTGCCTGATAAGAGATCGCGGCGATCTGCGTGTCCTTTGTCAGCATCAGACTAAAGGAGTTGGGAAGACCTGCTTTTTTGCATACTTCTTCAATGCTGCTTCCTTTTTCCTTCTGCCCATCCATGGTCTTGTAGTGGGTAAAATCTTCTTTTTTCAAATTTTTTCTCGGTTTGTAACGAGATGACCTAGGAGCAAAACCTTGGATCACACTCAAATAAAAGTCTTTGTCCTTCTCTTGAAACTCTAGTTTGTAAGGATAAATGCCTTTTACCGCTTTTCCATAACCCAGTTGCACCTTTGTTTCAAAATTGGTTTTCTCTTGTGTATAGCTTTCTGATTTTCCAAATTTCTTGACAAAGGCAGGCAAGCTCAGCCAATTTTTTTGAACTTTGCCATGAATATCTGCTAGATCGACACGGAGTAAATCTTCCATAGCAGGCTCCTTGGTAGGCAACCCAACAAAAGGCTCACTCTCTTTTTGTATCTGAGGGAAAGACAGCATATGCTCCTTTGATAAGGTCCCAACAGGGTGGATCACAAACACCATCACAAGGCCAACTACAAAGGCCAATACAGCCATACAGCCGTCCAGGATCCACTCTTTATGCTCTCTGATCCATTGTTTTATTTCTCCCATGATCCACAATCTTTCTATAAATATTACTTCTATTGTATAGGAAAAAAGCCTATTTGTCTTGACGATTCTGAAAGAGGATGGGACCAAAGTACCCAACCTTCAATGAAGCATCGCATTCATCTAGGACGCTACTTTTCTTTAGTAGCTAACTTTACGACTTAAGAGAAAATCACCATCAGATTGGCGGATAAAGGTCAGATCCACATAGTCCCCGTTTTTCTTTTTGAAACTCATGGTGAGTTCTACAGTGTCTGAATAATCAGATGACTTAATGCTCATCTCCATATTGTCAGCATTGTCCTTCAAAAGTTCTTTGTAAGAACTACCGCCCTTGCCTGTCGTGGAATCGCCTTCTTTTAGATCATCTATCAGCTTGTCTTCAATGCCCTCTTTCAAACCATAACCACCAAAGTCAATCTTAATGAGTTCGAAGCGATCCCCTTTCTTTGTATAGGTAGCTTGAACTGCAGTTTTGTCCGTATAGAGATCCCCCCAACGCAATTCCAACTCTCCATTCTCAAATTTGATATAGTCCGCCTTTCCAAAGGTCTTCACTGTATCTTCCGGCGTCTCACCTTGATCTGAGTCTGTCAAAAATTGTAGATTTCCTAGATCCTCTGGCTCCCATTCAAACTTGGCTTTTGAGTTATCTCCGGTGACCAATTGACTCAAATCCACTCCATCTGATGGGTCCTCTTCTCTATCAAATGAAGCCTCCTGATGACTGCTTGGTTGCGTACTACTTGGCTTGGCATGGCCGATCAAATACCCGCTGACACCACCAATCAAGAGGCCTACAAAAATCCCTAGGGCTACTTGAATCGCTTTTTTATCAGCTGGATTCATTCCCTGTTTCACAGGGAAAACAGGTGCTTGTGGTACTTGCATTGTAGGACCCTGGGTTGGGGGAACCGTTGGAGGAACTACTGGGGACGTGCTCGGCTGAGGGGAAGGAGTGACTCCTGGATTGGCTTCAAGAGTCGGCTCACCTTCTAAGCTCGCTGGAGTCACTGGTTCTTTTATTGCTTCCACCACCGTGTCAGTCTCCAAGTTAGGAGTTTCTACTAGATTTTCTGTTTCATCTTCCGGAACAAAGTCTGGTGCCGTTACATCAAACTGAGGAGCACCTTCAAAAGGTTGCTCTTTTACAAAAGAATCCTGATCTTTCTCTGACATATTGCATTCTCCTTTTATTTCTGTCCTTTTTCAACACTCGTATTTGGCCGAGGGACAACCTTAATCGTCATCCCCTTTTGAAGCTAAGCGGTAATCTCCATCTGCTTGCTGCACAAAATGCAATCGATAGCTGTCCGAATCAGAGGTTGGAAAATGAATTTCCATTTTATTAACGAAATCTTTGGTATCATAGTCTTGCTCCGCACGAATGAAAATATGTGATGGGGTGTGGCTGTTCAGCAACTCTTTATAGGAAACTCCATCTTTTCCGGTTTTAGGGTCGCCAACTTTTAACTTATCGTATTCGTCAGCTTTCATTAGATTGCTATCCTCTTCGGCGGAATCTACTGAATAGGAAAGTTCTTTCAAATAGTAGGTACCATGGACCTTTTTAAAACCAAGCTTCATCTCACGTGTCGTCTCATAATCCGAGCTGTCTTCATCGGAGTCATTTCGTTTCAAATCTCCCCATTCTAAATCCATGGATTCCTTACGAAACGTAACTTTCAAAGCCTTCCCATACTGATCAATGATGTCTTCGACCGGGCTCCCTGATGCTTCTTCATCATCATAGTAACCAAATTTCAAATCCCCAAGGTCTGTCAATTCCCAATCAAAACTAGTTTCTTGAGGGTCTATATACTGATCGGCTACATTTCGTTTTGAACCAGTAGCATTTGCAGTGGTTTTCAAGACTGGATAGGCCTTTTTGGTCACAGCTTCGATACCTTTTGGACGTCCCAAAAGGAGTCCCAAAACAAAACCAAGGACAAGAAAGCCAACAATACAACCAATCAATAAGCCTTTCCCAGCTTTTTTAGGTTTCTGGTTTACTGGCATCCCAAATGGTGCCTGCGGTTGATTCATACTCATCTTTCTTCTATCTCCTCTTAAAATCGATCCGTTCCAATATAACGGAATTCTCCATCTGGCTGTGCTAGGAATTTCAGTGTTTTGTAATCCCCATCAATCTTACACAAGGCCGTCGCAACCACTCGAGTCGTTTTGTAGTCTTTGCCTTTAGTGGTGATCTTACGCTCCGTCCCAATTTCAATGTATTGGTGATACTTCTTCGTAAACTCTGATAAGGTCGTTCCACCTTGACCTGTCTCCCTATTCCCTTTTTTCAGGCTTCGGAATTCTTCTTTGGTCAAGTCACGATCACTATCACTGGAATCCTTATCACTATCGTCATCCTCTTCATCTTCTGGATTTTTATGAGCAAAAAATTCATCCAATTCCGTCACCGATACACTATTGAGATAGTAGTTGCCATCTACCTTATCAAATTTCATTTGGAGGTGTTGATGGTCGGTAGCTTTTGAGCCATCCCAAGAGAGTGTCATCCCATCTTTGTGATATTCCACATCAGAAGCCAAGCCATAGGTATCAACGATTTGATCCGCTGTTAAGCCATAACCATCCTTATTCGTGTAACTTAACAAACCAAGATCCTTCAGTGTCCATGTAAAGATGACTTTTTCTTTTTCAGTTGCATAGCCTTCTTTATTCTCTTTCGCTTCTTTTTGAGCACGATCCAATCGTTTGAGACGCTGTGCCTCTTTGGTAGTTTGGGAAGAGTGCCCCCAGAAATAGCCCGTCGCCCCACCAATAATCCCACTGATCAGCAAGGCTAAAACAGAAAAAAGAACCAATTTTTCCCAATCTTGTTGGGGTTTCACTTGATAGCCCCATTGCGGTTGAACCATCTGTGGATTGGCTTGTTCAAAAGCAGGAGCCGTTGTTTGTGGTTGAACTGCTGCTTGTGATTGAACTCCTTCTTCCGGTGTTCCTACGTGAGCTGGCTCTTGGATAGGCTGTACCTGTTCGCTTTCAAAAGGCTGTTTGTCTTCTGTTGTCATACTCTCTCCTTTTCTGATCTTCTTTATCTCCCTTAACTCTCATTCTAAACAAAAATCATTTGATAGATAAAGTATAAAATCGTTCTTCTACTATATCATAAATTGTTGAAAAGCGCTAATTCATCACTATATAGAGGCATCGAGCACAAAAAAACGACCTCTTCCGAGATCGTTCTGTCTGTCGATTAAAGGCGAGCGTTGAGTTCTTTGCTCAAGTCTTCGAAACCTGGTTTTCCAAGAAGGGCAAACATATTTTTCTTGTATGCTTCTACACCTGGTTGGTCAAATGGATTCACCGCATTCAAGTAACCTGAAAGAGCAATCGCCAATTCGAAGAAGTAGATCGTGTAGCCAAGAGTGAAGGCATCTTGCTCAGGAAGAGTTACAAACATGTTTGGAACATCTCCATCAGTGTGGGCAAGAAGAACACCGTCTGTTGCTTTTTTGTTTACAAAGTCAACGTCTTTACCTTGAAGGTAACCAAGTCCGTCCAAATCTTCTTCCAAAGTTGGAATGGTTACGTTCTTACGTGGTTTGTCGATACGGACAACTGTTTCAAACATGATGCGAGCACCTTCTTGGATAAATTGTCCAAGGGAGTGCAAGTCTGTTGAGAAGTTGGCTGAAGTTGGATAAATCCCTTTTTGGTCTTTTCCTTCTGACTCACCAGCCAATTGTTTCCACCATTCTGAGAAGTATTGAAGGGATGGTTCATAGTTGACCAAGATTTCAGTTGCATAACCTTTACGGTAAAGGATGTTCCGAACTGCTGCGTATTGGTAAGCTTCATTTTCAGAAAGTTTGTCTGAAGAGTAGTCTTTACGGGCAGCATTCGCACCATCCATAAGGGCTTTGATATCCGCACCTGATGCAGCGATTGGAAGCAATCCAACTGCTGTCAAGACTGAGAAACGTCCACCGATGTCATCTGGAACAACGAAAGTTTCCCAACCGTTCGCATCTGCTTCAACCTTCACAGCACCTTTTTGGCGGTCAGTAGTTGCGTAGATCCGTTTGTTAGCTTCTTCTTGACCGTATTTCTTCACCAAAAGTTCTTTGAAGACACGGAAAGCGATGGCTGGCTCAGTTGTTGTACCAGATTTAGAAATCACGTTCACTGAGAAGTCTTTGTCTGAAACGTACTCTACCAAGTCAGCAAGGTAAGTAGATGAGATTGAGTTTCCAGCATAAAGGATTTGTGGCGCTTTGCGTTCTTCTTTGGTTAACAAGTTTGCAAAATGGTGGTTCAAGAAGTCAATGGCAGCTTTCGCTCCAAGGTATGACCCACCAATACCGATAACGACCAAAACATCGCTGTTTGATTTGATTTGTTCAGCAGCTTTTAAGATGCGGTCAAATTCTTCACGGTCGTAGTTTTCAGGAAGGTCCAACCAACCCAAAAAGTCGCTACCAGCACCAGTCCCTTTGCGGATCATTTCATCTGCAGCAGTCACTTGCGCTTGCATGTATTCCACTTCATGTGGGGCAATAAATTTTTCTAAAGTTTTTGAATAGTCAAATGTAATATGAGACATATCTATCCTCCAAATTTTGTTCCTCTCTATAATATCTCTTTACGCAGATTTTATCAAGGGAAATAGATCTGTAAAACGTTTTCATTCTTTAAATTTTGAATTTTCACAAATCAAGCAACGACGCAATAGCAATCGTTTGCATAATCCACTTATTCTCTTCTAAAAACAATGATCCATCGATCGCAGGCTGTGAGTCTCACCGTGCTCCTCAGGATCAATATCTCTAAGATCGGTTGCGCCTTACAGGCTTGATTCATCAACGCTATAGCCCTCACGTCGCTTCGCGCCTCAGGATCAATATCTCTAAACTCATCTGCGACTTTCAGTCTTATTTCATTTTACGCTATAGCCCTCACGTCGCTTCGCTCCTCAGGATCACTATCTCTAAGCTCGGTTGCGCCTTACAGGCTTGATTCATCAACGCTATAGCCCTCACGTCGCTTTGCTCCTCAGGATCAATATCTCTAAGTTCGGTTGCGCCTTACAGGCTTACCTCACTAAGAGCTATAGAAAAAGAGCACACAGTTCACTTCGCTTAGGGCTGCTGGATTCCTCCCCTGACCCGCTTCACGCAGAACTGTTGCTCCGATAGGTATTATATCATAATTTGTTCGATTTGCAAAGGTCCGGTTTTTATTCTTGTGTTTCGGCCTTGGCTGCGAGTTTGGCTTGTTTTTTTCGTTCTCGACCTTGGCGGAAGAAGGTCTGCATGATGGCTGCACATTCTGCTTCCAAGATTCCTGTTTCTACTTCGACTCGGTGATTGAGGCGTTCATCTGCCAAAATGTCGTAGAGACTACCTGCTCCACCGAACTTCTGATTGGTCGCGCCATAGATCACCTGGGGGATCCGGGCTAGACCAATGGCACCGCTGCACATAACACAGGGTTCAATGGTGACAAATAGGGTGGTATCTAGTAAACGCCAGCTCTCTTCATGCTGATTGGCTTCTTCAATCGCCATTACCTCCGCATGCATGACAGCCCGCTGCAATTCTTCCCGCGCGTTGTGCCCACGCCCAATGATCTCACCGTCTTTGACGATGACACAACCGATGGGAATTTCCTCATGGGCCAAGGCGATTTCTGCTTCTTTTAAGGCCTCTCGCATAAAGGCTTCTTTCTCTTCTAGGGTATAGTCTCTCACTGATAACACTCACTTACTTTTTATGTTCATGTTCTATTATATGATGAAGCCACAAAAAAAGCCACCAATGGGTGACTTCTTATAGGGAGATATTATGAAAAAAGTTAAGAGTGCTAAACAAAGTTGGGAGGTCTTTGTTTAGAATCTTAGTATAATCCATAGGACTTAAAGGAATCTTAAGCATCAAAAAAGTTGAGAGAGACTCCCAACTTTTATTGATTTATTTACTCGACCAGACACTTTCAAGGATATTGGTTTGGTCACGATCTGGTCCGACTGAGAAGGTCGAAATGCGCACACCAACCAATTCACCAACTCGGCGGACATAGTTGCGAGCATTTTCTGGAAGCTCATCCAAGTGGCGGACACCTGTGATGTCTTCTGACCAGCCTGGTAATTCTTCATAGATTGGTTTACAACGTTTGAGCTGTTCTAGACTTGCTGGGTAGTAATCAATCCGTTCCCCATCCAAGTCGTAGGCCACGCAGATCTTGACAGTATCTAGTCCCGAAAGGACGTCGATTGAGTTCAAGCTAAGATTGGTAATTCCTGACACACGACGGCTATGGCGCATCACCACAGAGTCAAACCACCCCACACGACGAGGGCGACCGGTTGTGGTTCCATACTCATGGCCGACTTCACGGATGCGATCCCCAATTTCATCAGACAATTCTGTTGGGAATGGTCCGTCTCCGACACGGCTGGTATAGGCTTTACATACACCGACAACCTTGTCGATCTTGCTTGGACCCACACCTGATCCGATGGTTACCCCACCTGCAACTGGGTTAGAAGAGGTTACAAATGGATAGGTTCCTTGGTCAATATCCAACATAACCCCTTGGGCACCTTCAAAGAGCACGCGCTTGCCGTTATCCAAAGCATCGTTCAAGATGACAGAAGTATCGGTTACATATTGCTTGATTTGTTGACCATATTCATAGTATTCTTCGAAGATATCATCAAAGGAAAGAGCTGGAGCATTGTAGAGTTTGGTGAACAGACGGTTCTTTTCTTCCAAGTTGATGCGCAGGCGTTCTGCAAAGACGTCGCGGTCCAACAGATCCGCAATCCGGATTCCCACACGCGCAGCCTTGTCCATGTAGGCTGGGCCAATCCCTTTAATCGTAGTTCCAATTTTGTTATCCCCTTTGGCTTCTTCTTGGAGACGGTCCAATTCGATATGGTAAGGAAGGATGACATGGGCACGGTCTGAAATGCGCAAGCTATCTGTTGTCACCCCTTCTTCATGAAGGTAAGCCAATTCTTTGACCAATGACTTAGGATTGATCACAACCCCATTTCCGATGACAGAGATTTTTTCAGGGAAGAAGATTCCTGAAGGAATCAAGTGAAGCTTGAATTTTTTGCCATCAATTACGATGGTATGTCCCGCATTATCCCCACCTTGGTAGCGTGCGATGACTTCGGCGTTCGCAGAAAGGAAATCTGTAATCTTTCCTTTTCCTTCATCTCCCCATTGGGTTCCTACTACTACAACTGATGTCATAATCTATTTCATATTCCCTAGATAGAAGCTATCTAGGCCTTTCTTCAAACTCAGGGCAGGAGTCTCACCTGCAAGTTTGTCTTACACTCTATTATAAGCAATTTTTAGCATTTTTTCAAGATTCACTCGCATCTCCTAGATTTTCTCTGCCTCTAGCAAAGTTCCTGATTTTCAAAATTCTCCCTAGCCCCACTTTGGCTGATTTGTGCTAAAATAGTAGGTATGGATAAAATTATTAAAACAATCTCAGAAAGTGGTGCTTTTCGTGCCTATGTACTTGATAGTACGGAAACAGTACGAACTGCCCAAGAAAAACATCAAACGCAAGCAAGTTCCACGGTCGCACTCGGCCGCACCCTCATCGCTAGTCAAATCTTGGCGGCAAATGAAAAAGGAGATACCAAAATTACGGTCAAAGTCCTTGGGACTAGCTCACTCGGAGCTATCATCACCGTGGCAGATACCAAGGGAAATGTTAAAGGCTACGTGCAAAATCCTGGAGTGGATATCAAGAAGACTGCGACAGGTGAAGTCTTAGTTGGGCCATTTGTCGGAAACGGAGAATTTCTAGTCATCACTGACTATGGCACTGGAAATCCTTATAACTCTATGACCCCTCTTGTCACCGGTGAAATCGGTGAAGACCTAGCCTTTTATCTGACAGAAAGTCAACAAACCCCTTCAGCAGTGGGGCTCAATGTTCTGTTGGATGACCAAGACAAGGTCAAGGTGGCTGGTGGTTTCTTGCTTCAGGTCTTGCCAAATGCCAAGAAAGAAGAAATCGCCCGCTTTGAAAAACGGATCCAGGAAATGCCTGCTATCTCAACACTTCTGGAATCGGATGACCATATTGAAGCTCTTCTTGCTGCTATCTATGGGGATGAACCGTTCAAACGCCTCTCTGAAGAAGAACTTCGCTTCCAGTGCGACTGTAGCCGTGAGCGTTTCTTGAACGCTCTAGCAAGTCTGCCAGCTGGTGATCTAAAAGAGATGAAAGATAAAGATCACGGTGCAGAGATTACCTGCCAATTCTGCCAAACCCACTACCACTTTGACGAAAAGGACTTGGAGGAACTCATTCGTGACAAATCTTAATACACCATTTATGATTGGGGATGTCGAAATCCCTAACCGTACTGTCTTGGCCCCAATGGCCGGAGTGACCAATTCAGCCTTCCGGACCATTGCCAAAGAACTGGGGGCAGGGCTTGTTGTCATGGAAATGGTCTCTGACAAGGGCATCCAGTACAACAACGAAAAGACACTTCATATGCTCCATATCGATGAGGGTGAAAATCCTGTATCCATCCAGCTTTTTGGAAGCGATGAAGACAGTCTCGCACGCGCTGCCGAATTCATCCAAGAACATACCAAGACCGATATCGTCGATATCAATATGGGCTGCCCAGTGAATAAAATCGTGAAAAACGAAGCAGGTGCCATGTGGCTCAAGGATCCTGATAAAATCTACTCTATTATTAATAAAGTTCAATCCGTCCTTGATATTCCTCTCACGGTCAAAATGCGGACAGGCTGGTCGGATCCTTCTCTAGCAGTTGAAAATGCGCTCGCTGCCGAAGCTGCGGGTGTCTCTGCCCTTGCTATGCACGGACGAACTCGGGAGCAAATGTATACAGGTCATGCAGACCTTGAGACCCTTCACAAGGTTGCCCAAGCTCTAACCAAGATTCCTTTCATAGCAAATGGAGATATCCGTACGGTTCAAGACGCCAAACAACGGATTGAAGAAGTCGGTGCTGATGCGGTCATGATCGGTCGCGCTGCTATGGGGAATCCTTATCTCTTCAACCAAATCAATCATTACTTTGAAACGGGAGAAATCCTGCCTGATTTGACCTTCGAAGACAAAATGAAAATTGCCTACGAACATTTGAAACGCTTGATTGATCTCAAGGGAGAAAAGGTTGCCGTTCGTGAATTCCGTGGCCTCGCCCCTCACTACCTCCGTGGAACATCTGGCGCTGCTAAACTTCGCGGAGCCATCTCGCAAGCTAGCACTCTAGCAGAGATTGAAGAACTCTTACAATTAAATGCATAGAAATAATAAAAGCAGGACCTCACATGAGGTCCTGTTTAGAATTATGACAAAGTCATCTTAGAAACTTTCCTTAGGTGAGTACGGACGTCAGCGAACTTCGAAGAAGTTCCATGACTTAGTTT
>OIEJ01000398.1_pt1 | contig 16470 bp, 12 predicted proteins | sample 1581791 | NCBI WGS metagenome assembly OIEJ01 (sample SAMN03281019, study PRJEB24777) | human gut metagenome | isolation source: fecal sample PR141 from 1 month old male Chinese infant, vaginal delivered... | place: Singapore | collected 2005-11-08 | reverse complement strand
CTATTGTATCATACAAATGATTAATGGAAAATCGTAAAATCATCAATTATACTAAAAAGTCAGTCATAGCAAGGTTTTTGGATAGTGTTGAAGCAAATATTCAGAAAATTTAGTTTACTTTTTTTTTTAGTTGTGATATAATCTTAAACAAATCTAAAAAAAACTATTGGAGAATTCCTATGAAAAAAGGTAAAGTATTCGCAGTTGCCGGAGTAACACTCCTTGCAGCTGGATTGTTGGCTGCATGTTCTGGTTCAAATACTAGTAAAGCAAGCTCAGGCGAAGACAAAAACTATGGTTATGTCTATACAGATGATCCTCAAACTTTGGACTACACTGTATCTTCTAAAGCTGCTACACATGATATCACTACAAACGTCGTAGATGGTTTGATGGCAAATGACAAGTATGGTAATCTCGTACCATCACTTGCGGAAGATTGGTCTGTTTCAAAAGACGGTTTGACTTATACCTACAAGATTCGTAAGGGTGTTAAATGGTACGATGCAGATGGTGAAGAACATGGCGAAGTGACGGCTAAAGACTTTGTAACAGGTTTGAAACACGCTGCTGATAAAAAATCTGAAACTCTTTCACTCGTTCAAGGATCTATCAAAGGCTTGGATGATTACGTTCAAGGAAAAACTACAGACTTCAGCCAAGTTGGTGTCAAAGCTGTTGATGATTACACACTTCAATACACATTGAACAAACCTGAGACCTTCTGGAACTCTAAAACAACAAACGGAATCTTGTTCCCAATTAGCACAGATTTCTTGAAGAGTAAGGGAGATGATTTTGGTCAACCAAGCGATGTAAAATCAATCCTTGCAAACGGACCTTTCCTTCTTAAATCTATTACATCAAAATCATCTGTTGTATTTGAAAAGAATGACAACTACTGGGATAAGAAAAACGTTCACCTTAAAGAAGTGAAATTGACTTACTACGATGGATCAGACCAAGATTCATTGGCGCGTGGCTTCTCTGATGGAGCTTATACAGTTGCTCGTCTTTTCCCAGCAAGCTCTAACTTTGCTACAGTAGAGAAAAAATATAAAGACAACATTTATAACACACCAGCTGGTTCAGGTGTGGCAGTCCTTGGTTTCAACATCGACCGTCAATCTTACAAACACACTGCTAAAAAATCAGATGCTGAAAAGGCTGCGACTAAGAAAGCAATCTTGAACAAAGATTTCCGTCAAGCCATCACTTTTGCCTTGAACCGTGAAAACTATTCAGCACAAGTAAATAGTAAAGCATTTGCTAAACCAGCTATCCGTAACACTTACACAGCTCCAGCCTTTGTACAAGTAAATGGGAAAGATTTTGGAGATGTAGTTGCGGACAAATTGACTACTTATGGGGACCAATGGAAAGGTATCAACCTTGCAGATGGTCAAGACGGTCTTTACAACAAAGACAAAGCGAAAGCACAACTTGAAAAAGCAAAAGCTGAACTTCAAAAAGATGGTGTTCAATTCCCAATTCATATTGACGTACCAGTAGCGCAAAATTCAACAAACTTTGTTTCACGGATGCAATCATTGAAACAAACAGTTGAAGATACTCTTGGTAAAGACAATGTCGTTCTTGATCTTCAAATGATGGACCAAGACGAAGTATTGAACATTACTTTGAATGTACCATCAGCTGCAGATGCAGATTGGGACCTTCAAGGATTGGTTGGTTGGAATCCAGACTACGATGATCCATCAACTTACCTTGACACTCTTCAACCATCATCAGAAGACCAAACAAAAGTTTACCTTGGTTTTGCAGGTGGTGTAGATAATGCTTCAGCCAAAGCAGTTGGCTTGGATGAGTATGCGAAACTTCTTGCGGACGCTAATAGCGAATCACAAGATGTAGCTAAACGTTATGAAAAATACGCAGCTGCTCAGGCTTGGTTGAGTGATAGTGCCTTGGTAATTCCTACAATGTCAAGTACAGGTGCAGCAACTGTTGTCTCTAAAGTGGTTCCATTCTCAGGTCCATCATCTCAAACAGGTAACAAAGGATCAGCTTACTTCAAATATGTAGAAGTTCAAGATGAACCTGTTACTAAGAAACAATACGAACAAGCACGTGAAAAATGGCAAAAAGAAAAAGCTGAGTCAAACAAAAAAGCTCAACAAGATCTTGAAAAACACGTTAAATAATTAAATTATTGCTTTTCATTAGAACTTTCTCTTCTAGGGGAGAAAGTTCTTTTGAACATTAAAGGAATGAAATATGAAAAAATATGTTTTTATGCGTATTTTACGTTCATTGGTATCAATCTTCCTTGTGACGACATTGACCTACATGATCATTTATACGCTTACTCCGAGAAATCTCATCTTCAAAAATGACCCAAACTATAACAAAGTTGCGAAGACAAAGGATTCGAAGATCAACTACGAAAACACTGTCTATGACCGCATGGGTTATTTAGAATACATGGACTCTAAAACCTTGCTACAAAAAGCAAGTAAAGAAAATTCTTCTGTAACGGTCGATGCAACGTCTGCTAACGAAAAGATCTATAACAAATACATTAACAAATTAGGTCGTGGTTGGCAGTTGAAACGATTCCCAGAAAGCAAATCCTTCTATGCAGTTCGAGAAATCCCAGTTTTTGAACGTGTTATTGGTTTCTATGCGAACTTGATTCAGTTTGATCATCCTGGAGTGGTTAAAGATGCTTCTAATCCAAACCTCAAGCGCTATATCCGTATTGAAAATGATCCATCTATTGGATGGTCAGTTGTAGGTTCTGGTACGAAACACAAATACCTCTTGTACTTTAATGGTCAATTCCCATATGTACACCAAAACTTTGTGACCTTAAACCTTGGAAATTCATACCCAACGTATTCTAATACCCCAGTTCTTCAAGTTATCTCACAAGGACAAGGAACAACCAAGAAGAGTGAAGTGAACTTTCCAACAGGTAAAAAGACATCTTCAATCGATATCTACTCACGTACTTACAAATCACCAAGTAAGGCAGATTCACAAGATATCAGTCGATTTGGTAAAGGGGATGCTTATACAGCAACGTTGAGTAATTATGAGAATCCATCCATGATTGCATCTTCTTCAATCATTGGTTTGATTGGTATTGCGATTGCTTACTTGATTGCGATCCCATTAGGATCTTACATGGCTCTGTTCAAGAACTCATGGTTTGATAGCATCTCGACAGCTGTTTTGACATTTATGATGTCTCTTCCAACTATTGCCCTTGTTTACATTGTGCGTCTAGCAGGTTCTTTCTTTGGACTTCCAGACTCATTCCCAGTTCTTGGAGCACAGGATTGGCGTTCATATGTATTGCCTTCTCTGATTCTTGGTTTGTTGAGTGCGCCATTTATCGCCGTTTGGATCCGTCGTTACATGATCGATATCCACTCGCAAGATTTCGTCCGTTTTGCTCGTTCAAAAGGATTGTCAGAACGTGAGATCTCAAGAAAACACATCTTCAAAAATGCAATGGTCCCATTGGTGTCTGGTATTCCTGGCGCTATTATTGGAGTTATCTCAGGTGCGACACTTACTGAAACAGTCTTTGCCTTCCCTGGTATGGGTAAAATGTTGATTGACTCTATTAAAGCATCAAATAACACCATGGTGATCGGGCTTGTCTTTATCTTTACTTCGCTTGGTATCTTTGCAGCGATGTTAGGAGATATCTTGATGACAGTGCTTGACCCACGGATTAAATTGACAAATACGAAAGGAGGCAAATAATGGCTACAATCGATAAAAATAAATTCCAATTTGTAAAGCGTGATGATTTTGCCTCTGAAGTAATTGATGCTCCTGCGTATTCATACTGGAGATCCGTATTCAGACAGTTCTTGAAAAAAAGAACGACCATCATTATGTTGGCCATCTTGGTCAGTATCTTATTGATGAGTTTTGTTTACCCAATGTTTTCAAAATTCGATTACAACGATGTTAGTAAGGTAAACGACTTTACAGCTCGTTTGAATCCACCTAGTGCCAAAGCCTTCTTCGGTACAGATAACAACGGTAAATCTCTTTTTGATGGGGTTTGGTTCGGGGCTCGTAACTCCATTGTTATTTCCTTTATTGCGACAGTGATTAATGTGGTCGTCGGTGTGATTGTTGGTGGTATTTGGGGAATTTCAAAATCCATCGACCGAATCATGATGGAAGTTTACAATGTTATTTCAAACATTCCATTCATGTTGATCGTTATCGTCTTGACTTATTCTATGGGATCTGGTTTCTGGAATTTGATTCTGGCCATGTCCTTGACAGGTTGGATCGGAATTGCCTACACTATTCGTGTCCAAATTATGCGTTACCGTGATTTGGAATATAACCTTGCCAGCCGAACTTTGGGAACACCAACCTTTAAAATTGTAACAAAAAATATTTTGCCACAATTGGTATCAGTTATCGTGACCCAAACATCTCAGTTGCTTCCAAGTTTTATTTCTTACGAAGCCTTCCTTTCATTCTTTGGATTAGGTCTTCCAATCACCGTTCCAAGTTTGGGACGTTTGATTTCTGACTATTCTCAAAACGTGACAACAAATGCCTACCTATTCTGGATTCCGTTGACTGTTTTGATCTTAGTATCCTTGTCATTCTTTATCGTCGGACAAAACTTAGCCGATGCCAGCGACCCACGTACACATAGATAGGAGGAGTAGATATGACAACCAATAATAATATCATTTTATCTGCTCAAGATATCGTAGTGGAATTTGATGTGCGCGACCGCGTATTAACAGCTATTCGTGGCGTATCGCTTGAGCTAGTAGAAGGTGAAGTTCTTGCCTTAGTTGGTGAATCTGGATCCGGAAAATCAGTTTTGACAAAAACCTTCACCGGTATGTTAGAAGATAATGGCCGTATTGCCAAAGGTAGTATTAAATACCGCGGTCAAGAATTGACAGAGCTGAAATCCAATAAAGATTGGGAAACCATTCGTGGGTCTAAGATTGCTACGATTTTCCAAGATCCTATGACCAGCTTGGATCCAATCAATACCATTGGATCACAAATTACAGAAGTCATTATCAAACACCAAGGAAAAACACCTAAAGAAGCTAAAGAAATGGCTTTGGATTATATGGACAAAGTTGGTATTCCAGATGCAGAACGCCGTTTTGACGAATACCCATTCCAATACTCTGGTGGGATGCGTCAACGGATCGTTATCGCCATTGCCTTGGCCTGCCACCCAGACATTTTGATCTGTGATGAACCAACGACAGCCCTTGATGTAACGATTCAGGCCCAAATCATTGATTTGTTGAAATCATTGCAAAAAGAATACCAATTTACAGTTATCTTTATCACCCACGACCTTGGTGTTGTTGCAAGTATTGCTGATAAAGTAGCGGTTATGTATGCTGGTGAGATTATAGAGTTTGGTAAAGTAGAAGAAATTTTCTATGACCCTAAACATCCATATACTTGGAGTTTGCTTTCAAGTTTGCCACAATTATCAACATCAGATGGAGACCTTTACTCTATTCCAGGTACACCACCATCCTTGTATGCTCCAATTGAAGGAGATGCCTTCGCCCTTCGCTCAGATTATGCTATGCAAATCGACTTTGAAGAGCCAGCTCCAGCCTTCAAGATTACAGATACACACTGGGCTAAGACTTGGTTGCTTCATCCAGATGCTCCAGCAGTCCATAAACCTGAAGTAATTGAAAACCTTCACGAAAAAATTGGCTCAAAAATGGGCTTCACTCACATTACAGATTAGGAGGAAGGAAATGACTGAAAAATTAGTTGAAATTAAAGATTTAGAAATTTCCTTCGGTGAAGGAAGTAAAAAGTTCGTTGCTGTTAAAAATGCAAACTTTTTCATTAACAAGGGGGAAACATTCTCTCTTGTAGGTGAATCAGGAAGTGGTAAAACAACAATCGGACGTGCGATCATCGGTCTAAATGATACAAGCGCTGGAGAAATTTACTACGGTGGTCGTAAGATCAATGGTAAAAATACTCACAGTGAAAAGTCTGAGTTGCTCCGGAAGATTCAAATGATCTTCCAAGACCCAGCTGCCAGTTTGAATGAGCGTGCAACCGTCGACTATATCATATCTGAAGGTTTGTACAACCATCATTTATTTAATAGTGAAGAAGAGCGCCAGGAAAAAGTAAAGAATATCATGCATGAAGTCGGTCTTCTTGCAGAACATTTGACACGTTACCCTCACGAATTCTCAGGTGGTCAACGTCAACGGATCGGTATTGCCCGTGCACTTGTCATGAATCCAGAATTTGTCATTGCTGATGAACCAATCTCAGCCTTGGACGTTTCTGTTCGTGCACAAGTACTCAACCTATTGAAAAAATTCCAAAGAGAATTTGGACTGACATATTTATTCATTGCTCATGATCTATCGGTTGTCCGTTTCATCTCTGACCGGATTGCGGTTATCTATAAAGGAGTTATCGTCGAAGTAGCAGAAACTGAAGAGCTATTTAACCACCCAATCCATCCATATACGCAATCACTTCTCTCAGCGGTTCCAATTCCAGATCCAATTCTAGAACGTAAAAAAGTTCTAAAAATCTACGATCCAGAACAACATGACTACTCTGAAGATAAACCACAAATGGTTGAAATCAAACCAGGACATTATGTCTGGGCTAATAAAGCAGAAGAAAGTAAATATAGACAAGCTTACAAATGAGAGTGGGACAGAAATCGGTCATTTGTTAGAATTCGATTTCGTCGTCCCGCCTCCACACAATTGAGTAGGGCTGTAAAAGCTGATGAAATCAGCGTAGTAGAGCCTACTCAATCACTGCGTCTTGCTCGACAATCCAAAGATAATTGAGAGGCTAGGACTTTTGTCTCAGCCTCTTTTCTTTACTTGTTTTCACCATTTGGTCAAGGAGATTTCTCCGCTATTAAGCCAGATTTCTTTTTTCTTGTCCAGTTGGACCAAGAGTTGGCCGGTATCGGAGATGTCTTTGGCAATGCCTTGATAGGTCTGTTGGTTCTGCTCAAAGGTGACAGTTCGTCCTAGGACTAAGGAGCGCTCTTTATACAGGTAGACCAGCTCGTCGACATCCGTTTGGAAAAATTCCTTCCAGATTTCGCAGATGAGGCTATTCCGAGTGATGGGGCAAGGCCCTTCAAATAAGGAACCAGCCTTGGTTTTTAGCTCTTCTGGGAAAGTAGAGATAGCCATATTGAAGCCAACTCCAATAATGACATCCGTGACAAGACCAGTCTCGATGGACGTGATGGCTTCTGTTAAGATACCGCCAATTTTCTTTTCACGGTAATAAATGTCATTGACCCATTTGATAGAAACATCCATCAAGGTCAGGTTTTTAATCGCTTTACAGATAGCTGCAGCGACCATGAGGGTATAAGGGGGAAGCTCCGCAGGTGGGAGTTGGGGCTTGAGATGAAGGGACATGTAGATACCACCTTGATCTGGACAGTAGTAGCGACGGCCAAATCGTCCCTTCCCTGCAGATTGAGAATTGGCTAGGTAGAGCGTGTTGCCTTCATGATTGGCTTCCATCCCTAATTTGGCATCCAATTGAGTAGAGCTACAATGTTCGTTTAGAGAAACGTTCAAGTGGGTGTTGCTTGCGATCACTTCAGGTAGTAAAATGTCACCTGAGATGAGTTTATAACCTTTCTTTTTGAGGGATTCGATGACGACTCCCTCTTTTTCCAAGCGTTGGATGGCTTTCCAGATAGAGGTGCGAGAAACGCCTAACTCCTTGGCTAGTTGCTCTCCGTTGACGTAGTTATCCGCTTGGGATAGGGTTTGAAAAAGAATTTCGTGTGTTTTCATAGGACCTCCTAGCGACTGCTGTCTCGAACCGTCAATTTGGTAGCTAATTTAACCATATAGGGGACACTTGGTTGAGCCCCCTGAAAGATTTGTCGCAACATCTGAATGGCTTGCTTGCCCATTTCTTCTGTGTAGACAGTTACTGTAGAGAGAGCAGGAAAAACATACTTAGCAATTGATGTATCATTGAAGGAAATGATACTGACACGATCAGGAATTGCGATTTGGTGCTCCTGAAGGGATCGTAGGGCCCCGACAGCCAAGGCATCACTGGCCATGAAAAAGGCAGTTGGCAAGTCGTTTCCTAAGCCTTGGATCAGTTGCTCCATCAGTTGATAGCCAGATTCAGTCGAAAATTCTCCAACCGCAACAAAGCGTTCTTGGTACAACCCTTTTGCGGTGAGGTATTGTTGAAAGGTTCGTTGACGCGGATCCATTAGAAGTGGGATAGCATCAGCAGTCTGTTCCCGACCAACCAAAAGCCCGATGTCCTCATGCCCCTTTTCAAGAAAGTGATCAAGAGCTGTGATAACAGAATCTTCTAGATCTGTCGTCACACAAGAATGCCCCAGATAGAGGGTGTTGCTATCGACAAAGATCAGGGACTTGCCGTAGCTTTCCAGATCTTGAATGGTCTTGGGACTGAATTTCCCAAGAGCGATGATCCCGTCTGCCTCTTGCATCAAGGACCAATCATCCTTGCTGAAGATACGAATGATCTCATAGCCCAATTCTTGGGCCTGTCTTTCCAACCCTATCCGGATGGCGTAGTAGTAGAGATCGTCTAATTCTTCTTCGCGCGTGTACCATTCAAAGATAACGATTTTATGAGAGTCTAGGACTGGTTGAGGAGCTGTTTTACGGCTTTTCTTTTGGTAATGCAGCTCCTCAGCGATGCGAAAAATGCGACTGCGCGTGTCTTCACTGACGGATAAGGTCTCATCCAGATTGAGGACACGAGAGACTGTTGCCTGTGAAACACCTGCTTTTTCTGCTATGTCTTTAATCGTTGCCATAGTTGTTCCTTCTTTTGCTTGCTATCTAAAGTATACTCTAAATACCAGTAAAAAGAAATAGATTTTACTAAATGTTTACAGGTCTGAATGAGAGAGGCAAGGTAGGGCACTCTTTTGAAACCAGGAAAAATAGTAAAATTTTACTAAATTTTTCTTTTATAATCGATTCATCTGTTAGCTTATTTAATAGAGAAAACTCCCATTTATAAACCAATTTCAGCTCTTTTATCTTTTCAATAAAATTTTACTAAAAATGCTTGAAAACAGTTATTATATTGTTTATAATACAGGTATAAAAACGTTTACAAAATCATTAAAGGAGTTTCCTATGGCTACACCCATTACTCGTCACCAATTACGTGATCGCTTTCAAACCCTTTTTGGACTAGAAGCCGACCATACCTTCTTCTCACCTGGTCGGATCAATCTGATCGGTGAACACACTGACTACAACGGAGGGCATGTCTTCCCGGCAGCCATTACACTTGGTACCTACGGAGCGGCAAGAAAGCGCGAGGACAAGGTCTTGCGTTTCTTCTCAGGAAACTTTGAAGACAAGGGGATCATTGAAGTTCCGCTTGAAAATCTCCACTTTGAAAAAGAGCACAACTGGACCAACTATCCAAAAGGGGTGCTCCATTTCTTACAAGAAGCAGGACACGTCATTGATAGCGGCATGGACGTCTATGTCTACGGCAATATTCCTAATGGCTCAGGCCTCTCTTCTTCAGCTTCCTTAGAGCTCTTGATTGGTGTGATCGCTGAAAAGCTGTTTGATCTCAAGTTGGATCGCCTCGATTTGGTCAAGATCGGAAAACAAACGGAAAATCACTTTATCGGGGTCAACTCTGGCATCATGGACCAATTTGCCATCGGTATGGGGGCAGATCAACGCGCTATTTATCTAGATACTAATACTTTAGAATATGATCTGGTGCCGCTTGATCTCAAAGACAATGTCGTGGTCATCATGAATACCAACAAACGCCGTGAATTGGCTGATTCCAAATACAATGAACGCCGCGCCGAATGTGAAACAGCCGTCTCTGAACTCCAAGAAAAACTAGATATCCAAACCTTAGGGGAATTAGACCTCTGGTCCTTTGATGCTTACAGTTACCTGATCAAAGATGAAAATCGCATCAAACGGGCTCGTCATGCTGTACTTGAGAACCAACGGACCCTCCAAGCACGCAAGGCGCTTGAAGCAGGTGATTTGGAAGGCTTTGGCCGTCTCATGAATGCTTCCCACGTATCTTTGGAGCATGACTATGAAGTAACTGGTCTAGAATTGGATACCTTGGTGCATACAGCTTGGGAACAAGAAGGCGTCTTGGGAGCTCGTATGACCGGTGCAGGCTTTGGTGGTTGTGCTATTGCTCTCGTAAACAAAGATAAGGTTGAGGCTTTTGAGGAAGCTGTCGGCAAACGCTATGAGGACGTTGTCGGCTATGCCCCAAGCTTCTACATTGCAGAAGTTGCAGCAGGAACACGGGTACTTGATTAAAAAGGAGATAGAATGACAGAACAGGTATTAGATGCATTTGTCACGGCCGTCATTGCAGCAAGTGACTATGAAGAAATGGATCGAATTTATCTAAAAAACCGCGTTATGAGTCGCATTGGAGAAGAAGGGCTAGACGCCCCAGCTCATCAGGCTGACTTGATCGCACTCAAAGATCAGCTGGTGGAAATCGCTGTTGCGAATAGTAAGATTCCAGATAGCATGGCCGCAAAAGACAGTCTGGGTGCGGAGTTGATGGATTGGGTCACACCTAGTCCGAGTCAGGTCAATCGTCGTTTCTGGAAGACCTACCGTCAGTCCAAGGAAGATGCGATTGCGGATTTCTATGCCCTCTCCAAGCACAATGATTATATCAAGGTCAAGGCGATTGCGCAAAATATCGCTTTTGAAGCAGAAACTCCCTATGGCTCCCTTGAAATCACCATCAATCTGTCAAAACCTGAAAAAGATCCTAAAGACATCGCAGCGGCGAAGCTGGCTAAAGCTAGTCATTATCCAGCCTGCCAACTGTGCTTTGAAAATGAAGGCTATCAAGGTCGCCTAGACCATCCTGCCCGTGCCAATCATCGGATTATCCGCTTTGACATGGACGGTCATGACTGGGGCTTTCAATATTCCCCTTATGCTTACTTTAACGAACACTGCATTTTCCTTTATAGTCAGCACATCCCCATGTCTATTAACCGCAAGACTTTTGAGCGACTCTTGACCATTGTCGAGACTTTCCCAGGTTATTTTGCAGGTTCTAATGCTGATCTCCCAATTGTAGGAGGTTCTATCCTAACCCACGAACATTACCAAGGTGGTCGACATACCTTTGCCATGGAGTTGGCTCCTGTGGAGGAAAGCTTTACAATTTCGGGATTTGAAGCCGTGTCACTAGGAATTGTCAACTGGCCCATGTCGGTTCTCCGCTTGCAATCGGATGACAAGGCGCAATTGATTGAACTGGCAGACCATATCTTAGAAAGCTGGCGAGGTTACTCGGATCCAGCTGTGCAAGTCTTAGCCACATCTGACGGTCAACCCCATCATACCATTACCCCCATTGCACGAATCCGCGATGGGCATTATGAACTGGACTTGGTGCTCCGTGACAACCAAACCTCACCAGAGCATCCAGATGGTATTTATCACCCACATGCGGATGTGCAACACATCAAAAAAGAAAATATCGGCCTGATCGAAGTCATGGGTCTAGCCATTTTGCCACCTCGTCTCAAGGAAGAGCTCAAGCAGGTTCAAGATTATCTGCTTGGACGAGAAAGCAGTGTGGCTAGTTACCACCAAGACTGGGCGGATGACTTGAAAGGCACTCACCCATCCATCACAGAAGAAGCAGAAGCAGAAGCTATTGTTCGTGAATCAGTCGGTCAAATCTTTGCGCGCGTGCTCGAAGATGCCGGTGTCTACAAGCGAACAGCAGAAGGTCAAGCAGCCTTTAGGCGCTTTGTCGCGACACTTTAAGTGTGGAGAAGAGGCAGAAATTTGGTACAATAAGAGAGAAGACAAAGAAGCGAAAGGAAAACAAATGGCAATACTCGTACTCGGAGGAGCTGGCTACATCGGTTCGCACATGGTGGACCGCTTGGTCAATGAAGGAAAGGAAAAAGTCGTGGTGGTAGATAGCTTGGTTACAGGCCACCGTGCAGCGGTGCACCCAGATGCCGTCTTTTACCAAGGAGACCTGGCAAATCAAGATTTTATGCGCACGGTTTTTAAGGAACATTCAGATATTGATGCTGTCATCCACTTTGCAGCCTACTCACTGGTTGCTGAATCCATGGCTGATCCATTGAAATATTTTGACAACAATACAGCTGGCATGGTCAAACTCTTGGAAGTCATGCACGAATGTGGGGTTCACTATATCGTCTTTTCTTCAACCGCAGCGACCTACGGTATTCCAGAAGAAATTCCGATCCTCGAAACCACTCCGCAAAAACCGATTAATCCCTACGGCGAAAGCAAGCTCATGATGGAAACCATAATGCGCTGGGCTGATCAAGCCTATGGCATCAAGTATGTGCCCCTTCGTTACTTTAATGTAGCGGGTGCCAAACCAGATGGATCGATCGGTGAGGACCATGGACCAGAAACCCATCTCCTGCCAATTGTCTTGCAAGTGGCCCAAGGCAAACGCGAGAAGATCGCTATTTTTGGAGATGACTACAATACACCAGATGGCACAAATGTTCGGGACTACGTCCATCCATTTGACTTGGCAGATGCCCATCTGCTAGCGGTGGAGTATCTCCGAAATGGCAACCCATCTACCGCCTTTAATTTGGGCTCATCGACCGGATTCTCTAATCTTCAAATCGTTGAAGCGGCCCGCAAGGTGACGGGACATCCGATTCCACTTGAGATTGCTGATCGTAGACCAGGAGATCCAGATACCCTGATCGCATCCTCTGAGAAGGCGCGTGCAATTCTCGGCTGGCAACCAAAATTTGATAATATCGAAACCATCATCCAAACAGCCTGGGCTTGGCATTCTAGCCACCCAGATGGCTACAATGATCGATAAGGAGGGGATTGCGAACATCATTTTTGAGTCTTTTCTAATAACATCTAAAACAACAGTTGATCTTACTAAATGACTCATTTCAGACGTCAGTCATTTCCTTAACCATCATAAAATAGTGAGGGATTCAAAATGAATAAAACCACAAAAATGTTAGCCGTCTTCTTGACAGCTGGTCTTCTTTTAGCTGGTTGCGCACAAAAAGAGAGTACAAAATCTACTAGTCCATCGTCCACTAAAGCGACGAGTAAAGCAACAAGCAAATCATCTGCTAAAGAAAAGACAAAAGAGTCATCGACCGATAAAAGCAAAAAAAAGGATGCACTAGCGGATGTTCAAAAAACGGTTCTTGAAACGAGTGATGAAGCAGGAAAGTCAACCATCACCTTGTATTACAAGGGAGATACCTTGTTAGTACAAGAAAAAGTTGATGATTACGATGTCTCAAAAGTAGCTGGTGACAACCCTCTTGAAACCATGAAAGAAGCGGTTACCAGAAACCAAGAAAAATTCAAAGATCTGATGGGACATGGGTTTGAACTGACATCAGAATACAAAGATGGTATCTTCTATATCCGCAATACAATTGATTACACTAAAGTAGATATGCAAAAATTAAAAGAGATAATTCCTACTTTGAACCTTGAAGCAGACAATACAATCAGCTATTCAAAAGCCAAAGAGCTTTTCATTAATAGTGGTATGGTCGAAAAATAAACCAAATGGAGAGCAGTTCAGTTTGCTGCTCTTTTTTTGTTTTGGTATGAATTCATGGGTATATTTTGGTAGAATAGAAATTAAGGAAAAGTAAGATTAAAGAATGATTAGCAATTGTATGAAGAAAATCTTTAGTTGAGTGATTACAAGTAAAGACATCCACTGACGATTCGGAAGTATTGAGAAGATCAATACAGTTTACTTATACACTGATCAAACGATTCATCCCTTTTGAAATTAGAGATGTAATAGAAGGGGTTGAAAGAAATACAATTAAGTACAAAAAAAGAGCATTTCTGATAATGGAAATGCTCTTTTTTGGGTTAAGATGACCTCAATCTATCTGTGCCTGATGATGTATTGATCATGATAAAACAAATCTTCGTTAGAAGGTAAGTCTATTCATTTTTTTGAATGATTAGTTTTCCAGCTCTAATTTCCCAGACTTGGTCAAAGTTCTTCAGTGCTTCATTCTGTCGGTGTAAGGTAATGATGACAGCACACGGTAAGTCTAGTACTTTTTTCAATTCTGCCTCGAACTGACGAGCGTCCAAGGCTGAAAAAGGTTCATCCATAATAACTAATGGACTCTGACGGTTTTTTTCTCGATTGAGGTACATGCGTTGTTGTTGACCACCTGACAGGGATTGAGGAGGTGTTACTACGAACTCCACATCCTTAAACTCTGCAGGGAAAGTATTGAATAGCGTAACATTATTTTCATAACTAGAGATGAAGCTATGCTCTTGTTGCAAAATCAAGCCAAATCTTCCCCAAAGCTGATTTAGAGGAAGATCATTCAGCAAAATCTCGCCTTGGAAATCCTCATCCGTACCATTTAAAATATTGAGTAGGCTACTCTTACCTGATCCGTTCTCTCCAATGAGGGCAATCTTATCTCCTTTATGAATGGTGGCAAAAGAAATCTTTAATGTTGATTCCCCAAGTTGTTTAGAAAGATTCTTCAATGTGATTGTTTCAAAAGAAAGCTGTGGTGCCTGAATTGAAGATGGATGCTTAACAATAGTTTGAAAGCTTTTAATTACAGGCTTTACAGACTCCAACATTTGCAGATCGTAAAGGATTTCTTGAATTGGTTCTGAGAAGGCTGTAATATAACCAAAACTGGCCACCACCTCGGGGATACCAATTTGCTGATGATATAGAGAGTAAGCTAGATAGGAAAAGAGAACAAGGCTAATGAATTCAAAAGAAATACCCGTCAAGAGAATACCTGTAATTTTAGTCAAACCATACCTAAGATATTTGTCCTGCAAGTTTTTGAGGGAACTTCTTTGTTGCTCTATAAAATGAGGTAGAGTGAGTTTGTTAACTAGGTGATGTCCTCGGAATAGATCCTCCAAGGTCCGATAATAATCACCTTGCTTTTCAAGATAGGTCTGTCTACGCTTCGCAGTCAATTGACCAACGATCTTTGGAATTTGAATACTGATAGCCGTTGAAATCAGTAGGATCAGCGCCACTATAGGATTGATCGTTCTGGTAATAATGATGGTATAAATCAAAATTCGTAGAATCTGCTTAAAAAAACTCATCAATGGAGGTAGATAATCTTTTTCCAGTGAATCAAGATCATTAGATTGATAAGAAATGTATTCTGCGACTGTTTTCTGCTTGAAATCATGGTGGGCAAGTCCCAAAATAGATTGAAACCAGTCGTTCTTTAGATTTGTCGAAAAGAGAATGGCCTGTTTCCAGTCAAGTCGCATTTGGATGTAGTTGCAAGTTAGGTAACCTATAACTGCGATGCAATAACCTGCCAAAGCTATTTGATAGTGGCTACGAATTAACTCTTGTGTAAAGTATGGAAGAAGAGCAGTACAAATATTGGACAGTCCGCTAAAGAGAAAATTAAAGAAAAGATACCAGCGCAGAGGCTTAAGGTATTGAAGCATAGACGAAACTCCTTGATAAAGCTATAACATAAAAACTGATAATGAAATAATGGCACTGTTGCATCAATGAGCAAATAGGGGCATTATTTAGAAACTTTTATTTTTGTAAAATATAACTAAATTATAGCATATGATGAAGTCAGTTTATTAATTTGAAAGAAGTTTTTCCATGTATTTCTCAAAAAAATTTGATATTAGGATGATTCTGTAGGCGTGTTCATTTAAACAAAAGAATTGCTAGCGACACGGGATGCTGCTATTGGAACCTACTTGCCTCCAAGTAGTGGAACTGATCTATCGTGGAAGTAAACAGTCTCTTTAGGATGGCAAAAACGACAAGCATTCCTGAACAAAGTGAAGAATCCGAAGGTCGAAACATTAGAAGAAAAACTCTCAAAAATGTCACGTGCAGAACTGGAGGAAGAGTATGGTTCTGTAATTCAATCATATAAAAGGTTTCTTACAATGGGACAAGGCGATAATGTGACTGCTACTATGGATTTTGAGGATGTGAAACTAATTTGGAAGCGGTATAACGAAGTGAAGGATGATCATTTAGGGTTATTACCTTCAGAATTAGCCAAGGTGGACCCGAAATTTAAAAAACGAATTGATGTAATGGATCAAGAAGCGTTAGAAGAGGCCTACCCAGAACTTAAAACATTGATCTCCATGGCTCATGTGAATTCCTATGCACAACTATTTAAATCTGAAACAGAACGTGCTAATTATGATTACCTACTAGACCGTTATTTCTTTTTAGATAGTCAAAAAATGCTTAGTTGGCGAGATCCCGCCTTTCAAACTAAATATGATTATTATATAATTGAAGAAGGTATTGATCCTTTTACAGGCAAACCGGCTACACAGGAAGAAATCAATCGGGCAAAAGATATCAAGAAGGTAAGGGCTTTTACTGAGAGCTTACAACTGGCAAGTACCCTGTATACCTCTTATGTAGGAT
>OIEJ01000395.1_pt1 | contig 16600 bp, 10 predicted proteins | sample 1581791 | NCBI WGS metagenome assembly OIEJ01 (sample SAMN03281019, study PRJEB24777) | human gut metagenome | isolation source: fecal sample PR141 from 1 month old male Chinese infant, vaginal delivered... | place: Singapore | collected 2005-11-08 | reverse complement strand
AGAATACCGTTGCAGGCGTACATGCCGTAGGATTCGCGGTAGTTAACGGTGATCCAGTAGGCGTACAGTTTGGCGACTGCATACGGAGATCGCGGGTAGAACGGTGTGGTCTCTTTCTGGGGAATTTCCTGCACCAGACCATACAGTTCAGAAGTGGAAGCCTGATAAAAACGGGTTTTCTTTTCCAGACCGAGGAAGCGGATCGCCTCCAGCAGGCGCAGCGTACCCATCGCATCGACGTCAGCGGTATATTCCGGTGACTCAAAAGAAACCGCAACGTGACTCATTGCGCCCAGGTTGTACACTTCATCCGGCTGCACTTCACACAAAATGCGCGTCAGGTTGGAGGTATCTGTCAGATCGCCATAATGCAGATGGAATTTCGGGTTGCAGGTGTGCGGATCCTGATAGATATGATCCACGCGCTCGGTGTTGAATGACGATGCACGACGCTTGATACCATGCACCTCGTAACCTTTTTCCAGCAGAAACTCTGCCAGGTAAGAACCGTCTTGTCCGGTTATGCCAGTAATGAGAGCGACTTTAGCCATTTTACATTTCCTGTTCTTAAAAATACTCAACCTAAAATAATGCTTTTATATGCTGAAGCATAGTTCTCGATAACAAATTTCCCGGAGGCACGAATTGCCTGTTCCCGATAATTTTCATAGTCATCGAATATTTTATCCAATTTATATCCAATGTCGTCTTCAGTATTTTCCACAAGTAACCCATTACCCTCAATTAATTCAAAACATCCGCCCACATCACTTAACAGGAGTGGTATTGCAGCTGTGTGAGCCTCAAGGCCTGACATAGGCAAACCTTCACTATCGGATATCAGTGAAAATAAATCATACTCATGATAGTTATAAAAATTATTGACCTCACCCAAAAAATGAATATTTTCACATTCACTGAATTGTTTCTTCAATGATTCTAACCTTTCCCCCCCTCCTACGATATGGAGGCTATACTGGGGCTTTTTCGATATTACATTCGCTAACAATTCGGGGCGCTTAGGGTGTGTTAACCTACCAACAAACAGAACCTTATACTGGAGTTGTTTATTATTACATCTCGGCATCTGAGGCACTGAATTCGATACTGTGATTATCTTTGGTTCTTTTATACCAATATTCTCAATTGCCTTTTTTTCATCACTTTTGGAAACACACCATATAACATCAGTTAATAAAGAAAGGTATTTTTCAACAATGCAAAAAATTGATTTTAGGCGACCACCATTATATAAACAAGACCATCCATGCGAAACATAAATACATTTAAAGTCGACTAGTAATCGAACTAACCTGGCATAAACTCCGGCATTAGCAGAACTTGCTATTAACGTTGAAATGTTATTTTCTTTTAAAATTTTTCTCAATTTAAACAATGTAAGGAAGTCAAAATATTTTTTAATACCTGGTATGACAAAAACTCCGGCAAAGACATCTTTATGTGTGAGCCATCCTTCTTCAGATGTAATAAGAAATATATTACATTCCTCTTTAATAAGGTTAGATATTTCATTTACCCATGTTTGTGCACCACCAATTTCTGATTTTGTAACAATAAAACCAACATTTTTCATATATCAAAATTCCAAAAATTATTTTTTATATCCATTTGGATTGTTTGTTTGCCAACGCCATACATCTTCGATCATTTCTTTCAAATTTTTTTCCGCTTTCCAGGAAAGCTTTTTATGTGCCAAATCAGCAGACGCCCATGACTCCGCAACATCCCCCTCACGTCTATTACAAATAGCAACAGGTATACTCTTTTTAGTGACTATCTCAAACATTTTTACAATCTCTAAAACAGAATAACCTTGACCAGTACCTAAATTAAAAGCTTCATAATTGACATCATTTAAAAACATATATTCTAATGCTTTAACATGCCCTTTAGCCAAATCACAGACATGTATATAGTCTCTTACTCCTGTACCATCTTTAGTTGGATAATCGTTGCCATAAATATTTAATACAGGAAGTTGATTTTGTGCAACTTTAGATATATAAGGAACCAGATTATTAGGGATCCCGTTAGGATTTTCACCAATCATCCCGGACTTATGTGCTCCGATTGGATTAAAGTAACGCAGTGCAATTACTGATTTATTATTATCACTATCACAATAATCACTCAAAATTATTTCTATTATAAATTTCGATGTCCCATATGGGTTTGTAGTTTCACCAATTCGTCTATCTTCCGTATGGGGAGGGATACTGTTACTCCCATAAACAGTAGCAGAAGAGCTAAATATCATTTTATTAATGTTATATCTCTTCATGCATTCAAGTAATACTAAAGTTCCACCAACATTATTAGAATAATACTCTAAGGGCTTTAACTTAGACTCACCTACAGATTTTAACGATGCAAAGTGAATTACAGCATCGATATGGTGTCTTGAAAAAATCTCATCAAGTAGATTTTTATCACGGATATCACCTTGATAAGAAATAATTTTCTTATTAGTTATTTGCTCTACTCTTTTTAATGATTCTATAGAGGAATTGACAAAATTATCTATCGAAACGACATCATGACCATTATTAAGTAACTCAAGTATGGTATGGGATCCAATATATCCTGCACCGCCTGTTACGAAAATCACCATATAAACCTCCTTTACCATGAGGATTGAGAGAAAAACACACGCTACCGCCCTTGGCTTAACAGTTACCAACTCACTGAAAATGAATCATAGGTACTAAGCATTTAATACTTTTCACTATTTTCCAATTGTCTAACCAAACGAAGTTAGATACAAGGAAAATCTATGCCCGAGCGATACTTGCGGTAACTTATTGTTATTAAATACTTTAAATAAAAGACAGGAACATTCTTATAATGTAAGCATCTCTGCTTTTGAATGTTCACTGCCGTTCTATTTTTATTCAATCCACCATATATGGATGATTAATTTTTATTCGCTTAACAGCTTCTCAATCCCTTTACGGAACTTCGCCCCTTCTTTGAGGTTGCGTAGTCCATACTTCACAAATGCCTGCATATACCCCATTTTTTTACCGCAGTCGTAGCTGTCACCTGTCATCAGCATGGCATCAACGGACTGTTTTTTCGCCAGTTCAGCAATGGCATCAGTCAGTTGAATACGCCCCCATGCACCAGGCTGAGTGCGTTCAAGTTCCGGCCAAATATCGGCAGAAAGCACATAGCGACCAACGGCCATGATGTCTGAGTCCAGCGTCTGCGGCTGATCCGGCTTTTCGATGAATTCAACAATGCGGCTGACTTTGCCTTCGCGATCCAGCGGCTCTTTGGTCTGAATAACGGAGTATTCCGAGAGGTCGCCCGGCATACGTTTTGCCAGCACCTGGGTACGGCCCGTTTCGTTGAAGCGCGCAATCATGGCAGCAAGGTTGTAACGCAGCGGGTCAGCGCTGGCGTCGTCGATCACAACGTCTGGCAGTACCACGACAAATGGGTTGTCACCAATGGCGGGTCGTGCACATAAAATGGAGTGGCCCAAACCTAAAGGTTCGCCCTGACGCACGTTCATAATGGTTACGCCCGGCGGGCAGATCGACTGTACTTCCGCCAACAGTTGACGCTTCACACGTTGTTCAAGAAGAGATTCTAATTCATAAGAGGTGTCGAAGTGGTTTTCGACCGCGTTCTTGGACGCATGAGTTACCAGGAGGATTTCTTTGATCCCTGCAGCCACAATCTCGTCAACAATGTACTGAATCATTGGCTTGTCGACGATCGGTAGCATCTCTTTGGGTATCGCCTTAGTGGCAGGCAACATATGCATCCCAAGACCCGCTACCGGTATAACTGCTTTTAAATTCGTCATTATTTTCCTACCTCTAAGTGGCTGATAGTGCGTAAATTATTGCCATAGATTAGCCAAACGGTATGGCTATATACCAAAGCTTAGTTCCGCATAACTTTGATTAAACCTTGCGATAACACTACACACCATCAGCATCTGGGTTACTCGGATTACTCGGAATTCCGCATACTGATAATTTAATCAGTACCTCTTTCCGAATAATCGTAGTCCAACCTGGTCCTTTTTTCTCTGACTCGTCTGCATTACTCAGAAACAAACGTTATGTCGTCTTTTTTGGCATGGACGAATTCATACTGCAGAGTTCGATCCAGACCTTGCGACAGCGTATACGGTGCCACAAAACCTGAAGAATGCACTTTCGTTGCGTCAAACTGTGTTGTTGCGCAGAATTTTTTCACGCGCACAGAGCTGACAGCGTATTTTTTGCCCGTAATTTTGCTCAGGATATCAAAGCAATATCCACCCAGCATTCCTAGAGGGTAAGGCAAGTGCATAGAAGGGATCTTTTTGTTCAGGCTTTGTTCAACTTCAGCAACCAACTGGTTCATGTTCAGGTCTGGCTTATCAACGTAGTTATAAACCTCATAACCTGCGGCAACATTCTTCAGTTTGTACTTGATAAACTCAACAATGTTTCCAACATAAGCCATGGACTTATAGTTAGTCCCTGCGCCCACCATCATAAACTTGCCGCCAGCGATCTGTTTCAGCAAGTTATAGACGTTACCGCGGTTTCGTTCACCGAAGATAACGGTAGGACGGATGATGGTTAATGAACGTTCTGTTGGTGCTTTGTTATACCATTCACGCAGCACTTCCTCTGCCTGCCACTTACTTTTGCCGTAGTGGTTGAAAGGATCGTGCGGATGGTTTTCGTCAGGGTTGTGTTTGTTCAAACCATAAACAGCAACGGAACTGGTAAAGATGATATTTTTAACGCCATTTTTTTCCATGGACGCCAGCACATTGCGGGTACCCTGAACGTTGACATCATAATAGAGAGAAGTAGGGCTGACGTCATCGCGGTGTTCCGCTGCCAGTAGCACAACAGTGTCAAAACCGGCTAACGCCTGGTCGAGTGCCTGTTGATCACGAACATCGCCAATCTGTGTGATTTCTGGATAAAAGTGGCTCTGCTGTTTGTCCAGGTTCTTGATATTAAAGTCAGCAATTGCCGTTTCAAGTAGTCGGGTTCCTACGAATCCGGAAGCTCCTATGAGCAAAACGTTATCGTTCATAAATCACTTTAGTCTGGTTGTTACGTAAGAAACACAAGATAAAGATGAGTACCTTCCCTGAGTAGTCAATGCTGCCCAGCCCCAGCTTTAACAGTTAGTGTGAGGATTATAATCTTTTAGAACATTATATCCAGTAAGTTTATGAATGGTCGCAAATCTACTCTCTCCGTTCCGGCAATCTAAAGTTAATCTTTTCCACATTAACAATATGGTGATTAATCCTGTCGATATCGACGGAGCTTTGCCCCATTTCATTCACCGCATGAACATTTGCAAGTGACAGCAGTGTTTCTTTTTTCGCCATAAAGACACCGCGTACGTCTTTGCGCATGTCAAAGTTCATGCTCAATGCGGGTCCAACTGAGGATTCCTGCATCACCTTGATATTACGCATAAAAAGGTGTTGCGGTTTATTGTGTAGCTCAAGCGAGGCACGCTTCATCTCAATGTTAGTCAGCGCCACAAAGGAGACAGCATTCCCGGCGGAGATTTGAATGCCGCGCAATTTATAAGCAAGATGAGTATTATCCAGTTGAATATTATTCACCCGGAAATTCTGCGGTATCGAGAGATATTTGCCTTTAATTACCCCATAGCCAATTAACATCCCGGCACTATTAATCATTTCAATATTATCAATCACAAAGTTGTCACAACCATAAATAGCAACTGTGGCGTTATCAATACCTGCTTTCTTACTGAAATCCGGCGTGATATTACGAGCTTTGATATTACGGATAACAAAATGTTTACCATTTTCAACATGGATCAGTTGCCGACAATCTGATCCCGTGATATTCGCCACGACAAAGTTTTTCACTGCCTGGTTTTCCGGATAATTATTATCGTAGGTACTTCCCGCAAGGCCGATGCCAATGCCCCAGTTGATTTTGCCGTTAGTACAGTTGATGCGCTCGATCACATGGTCGGAGATCAAAATATCACTGTCGTTAATTGCCACGTTCCATTCAATGGCGTCGCCCTGTAAGTCGCTGAACTTACAATTGGTGATATTGGCACCGATAATCTGGTTATGAAATCCCTGGCGTAAGATGGCGTAGTTAGCGTGGCTAACGGTGAGGTTATCGATGGTCAGGTTGCGCATGACCCGTTTGTTTTTGCCGCCGATATAGATCTGCGTCACCGGGCCAAAGCCGCTCATCACCAGCCCTTTGATGGTGCAGTCAGAACCACGCACATCCAGGGTGATGTTATGTATACTGCCGCCCTCCCCCCCTGTCACCTTGCTGCCGTCCTGTAAGACAAATCGCCCTCTGCCGTTGCCGCGCAGGCTTCCAAGGATGTGTAACGTTTTACCTGCAGGAATGAAGATGCCGGTGTTGATATTGTCGCAAACCAATCCGGCGGGCACGACGACCGTTTGCCCTTCGCTGAAGGCTTGTTTAAATGAGGCGATCCAGTCGTGTGGGTTGTAGTCGTTAATGTTAACGCTTTGTCGGGCGGGAATTGCACGGGCAAAAGGGGTATGGAGGAAGGCAAGCGCCGAGCTTGCTGTCAGGAAGGTGCGTCGGGAGAGTTTTTTAAATGGCATACGTTCTCCTCTATAAAGCCTGCAGCAAGCTGGCGAGTTCTCGATTGATCACCTGCTGGTTAAAATCGTGTTCGACTTTTTCGCGCGCACGTTTGACGACCGGTGCCAGTTCGTCGGTGTCCAGTTGGCTAAACGCCGCCAGTCGTTGCGCCAGTGCACGGGCATCGTTCTCAGGCACCAGCCAGCCGGATTTGTCAGCCTCCACCAGTTCCGGTATTCCGCTATGCAGAGTAGAAACCACCGGAATGCCGACCGCCATCGCTTCCATTAGCGCCACCGGAATGCCTTCCATATCACCATCCGCACCTGTAACCGATGGCAACAGGAAGACATCCGCGTCGTCGAGCATCGCTTTCACTTCATGGCTCGGTTTAAAGCCCGGCATCTCTACCACATCTTCCAGTTGATATTGTTCGATAAGGGTGCGCAGGCGTCGTTCCCACGGGCCAATGCCGAGGATGCGATAGCGAAATGCCACGCCCTGCTCTTTCAACTGACGGCAGGCTTCGATCGCCACATGCAGGCCTTTTTTCTCGGTTAAGCGTGCAACGGAAATGATTTCCAGCGGCGTTGCGGGCGCTTTCACCGGACGCGGACTAAAGCGCGTCATGTCCACGCCCATGCGCGATACGGCGATTTTTTCCCTCGGGCATCCCATTTTTTGCAGCCTTCCGGCCCACAGATCGCTGATCGGTAGCATCAGGTCGCCACGGCGGAACAGTTGCTGATATTCGGGAGTGTAGTGGTTGAGCACTTCCCGACTGGAGATATCAATGCCGTGGAAGATAGTAGCGATTTTGCCGCGTATGACACCCAGTTCCCGTAGTTTTGCTGCGGTTACCCCCGCAGGGCCAAAATGAGCGATAAAGACATCGGCATAAAATGGTGTTGAGACCTGGCCGCAAATGGCAGACAAAATCAGGTTCCGCGACTCTGCGCCATAGCGTTTGAGGTTGAGCGCCTGCCAGGTATTTTTACGATGAATGCCGCGTAAGGTCTGGCTGGCGCGGTGGCGCAGTTTCGCCACTTTGCCCGTAGGTTCGTCCTGTAACCAGCGGGTTCTGGCGGCAAGGTTGTATTTCGTCCATGCCGCGTGGGTGTTCTGGGTGTCGCCTTTTTGCAGCGCGACAATCTCCACTTCAAAGCCCATATCAATAAACGCAGTGATTTGGTTAAGAACGAAGGTTTCCGACGACAGCGGAAATTTCAGTAAAAAGAAGCCGACCTTCATTTCGCCTCCCCAATGCGTTCAAGCACAGATTGCACCATCCGCATTCCCATCTGACGTTCGCGACTGACGGCTTCGCTAAGTCGTGCGTTCAGCGCCGGAAGATGGCCTAAGGTATCCGCAACCATCGCTTGCAGGCTACCGTCCAGTAAATGACGGATATCAATCGCCATCTCTGGTAGCCCCAGCTGCTGCATAATCCCGGCGGATTTATGTTCGTAGTTGATGGCAATTGCCGGAGTGGAGAAATTCATCGAGATAATGGCTGAGTGCAGACGCGTACCGACGGTGAGTTGACAGGCTCCAAGAATTTTGCCCATTTCCAGATCATTGAGTTCATCCATCACTACGTGGTAACGGGCAGGATCGCTGATGTGCTGGCGCAGGTTGAGCGCCACCATGCGGTCGTCTTTGTTATAGCTGTCGATGCCCGTACAAGTGGAGAGCGCAATGACCTGATACCCTTCGTCGAGGGTGCGATTGACCACCCCGGCAAAGGCTTTTTCATACGCTTGTTGAGTGGTGCCGAGACGTTTGTCGAACGGTGCCAGTTCGCGCAGGGTAATGGCCACCGTTTTCTGTTGTGCGGCAACGTCCAGCCAGTGTTGAACGGCATAGCTGGCGGTGAAATCTTCTGTGTGGTGATCGACCAGCCACGCGGTATCGACGCCATGTTCAACTTTTGCAGTGGTGATATTGCTGCGTTTCATCAAATCAAGGCTGACCGATTCGCGCAGGATCAGCGCGTCGCAGTGACCAAAAACGTAGTTTGCCAGTTGGTTAAATTGCTCATCCTGGAAGGGACCGACGCTGTGACCAATCATAAACAGCGGCTTTTTCGCCATAAACGTGCAAAGTGCGTGTTCAAACTGCGGCACACCATAGAGATCGACAAAAAACGATCCGCCGACCTGAATAATGGCGTCGTAACCTGACAGCAAGCGCACGAAGTCGGTGAATCCCTGGGCGATGGCGATATTACGCAGCTTGCCAGTGTCGGTGACGCGTGAGAGCAATACCTGATGCTGGTAGCGGCGACGGAGGACTTTTTTAACGCGCCCGACAACGCCCGCCGCGCTGTTTTGTTGTTTCATTTGCAGGAACAGCGGATCGCCCATTACCGGGCGGTTGAGCAGCCAGGAAGAACTGACCGGATAGCGGCTCATCACGTCCACTTCGGCATGTGGATTGAGGATGTTGATGGCATCAAGTAAGCCGCGCAGGATGGCGCTGTCGCCGCGGTTGCCGCAAGTGTGGTTGCCCAGAATCAGTAATTTCATTTTTTCCTCATAAATTTGATGCCAGGTGAGGTTATGTTGTTGTTTTTATTGCCGTAGCCTAAAACAACCATTCACCCCGCCCGTAAAAGCATTTTCATTTTTTCGCTGCGACAAAACTGACGCTTCACTTCCACCACCAGCGGATGGCGCGACAGCACAATCATCACCACAAACGCCAGCACGCCCGCGGCTATTTGCACCGCCAGCAGCATGCCCAGAGCCATTTGCCCTTTCAGTACAATGCCCAGCGCATAACTGATCACCAGTGTCGGCAGCGAGAGATAAAACGGCAGCCACAAACTCAGGATGTACTGACGATAACTGGAACCGAGCACCGGTTTAATCATCACGAAGTAACTCAGAATGGTGTTGATAATCTGCACCAGCAGGAAGCCAAGCGTGACGCCGATTGCGCCCGCCATCTGCCCACCAATAACAATCGCCGGAATAAACAGAAAGGTTTTGAATACGTTGAATTTAAAGCTGATATCGACCCGCGCTTTCGCCATCAGCAGCGAACCAATCGGGTTCCCCACTGAGCGCAGCAGCCCCACCACACACAGCAATTGCAGCACCGGAATAATGCTGTTCCACTTCTCACCAAAGACCAGCGGTACAAAGTTATTCGACACCACCATCAGCCCCAGCAGCGCCGGAAAGTTGATAATCCCCACCACCGACAGCAGCTTGTAGAAGTTAACGCGCAGCTTTTCGGTGTCGTCCTGAATTTTGGCAAATGCCGGAAACAACACGCGGGTGATGATCGGATTCAGCTTCATCGGCGGCACAACGGCCACGTTGTACGCCAGGTTGTATCCCCCTGCTACGCCCGCGCCGAGAATACGCGCCAGCACCAGCGTTGAAAGGTTGGTATTGAGATAGTTGATGATGCTGTCCGCCGTCAGCCAGGCACCAAAACGTAAGTTTGGTGCCACCGACGCCAGCGAGAAATGCAGACCGGGGCAATAAATTTTTCGACCAAAGTAGCCAAACAGCAGCGTTCTTACCGCACTATTGACCAGATAACCGAGGATCGCGGTCATCGCCAGCGGCCAGAAATGGGCGCTAACCACCGTAAAAGTGAAGCCCGCCAGCACCGCGCTGGTTTCGATCATGCCGATTTTGTTGAACTCCAGCTCCTTCTGCATCAACGCGCGGAACTGCTGCCCGTGGGGGATCACCACAAACGCCAGCGACAATGTTTTAATCAACGGTGCCAGGTCCGGGTTATTCAGCACGTCGCCGATGAGATCACTCAACAAAAACACCGCCACGCACACCACGATCCCCAGCCCGACGTTCAGCCAGTACAGCGTGGTGAGTTCAAGGTGGCTGATTTCTTTTCGCTGAATAATCGAGTTAGCGATGCCGAAGTCAGAAAGCGTATCTGCCAGCGCGATGATCACCAGCGACACGGTAAGCAAACCGAACTGGTGGTTGTCGATAATCCGCGCCAGCACGGTCATCTGCACCAGCCCGAGGCCGATGATGATCACCGTGGCAATCGCCGACCACTTCGCGCCGCTGATGGTTTTTTCACGTAAGCTCATATCAATATGCCGCTTTGTTAACGAAACCCTTGAATACCGTCAGGAAAACGATTTTGATATCGAACCAGACGCTCCATTCGCGGATGTACTCAAGGTCGAACTCGACGCGTTTTTCCATTTTCTCCAGCGTGTCGGTTTCGCCACGCCAGCCATTAATCTGCGCCCAGCCGGTAATGCCCGGTTTCACCTTATGGCGCAGCATGTAGCCTTCAATGAGCTGGCGATACTGTTCGTTATGCGCCACCGCGTGTGGACGTGGACCGACAATCGACATCCCCCCGGTCAGCACATTGATAAACTGCGGCAATTCATCCAGCGAGGTGCGGCGCAGAAAGTTCCCCACTTTGGTGACGCGCGGATCGTTCTGCGTCGCCTGAGTTACCACTTTGTCGTTCTCCATCACTTTCATCGAACGGAACTTCCACACTTTGATCGGTTTGCCATCCATGCCGTAGCGAGTCTGGCGAAAAATAACCGGCCCTGGTGAACTGAGTTTTACCGCCAGAGCAATACAGCACAGCACCGGGGAGATCAGCAGCAGAATAAGCGTCGCCAGCACAATATCTTCCGCACGTTTGAGCAGGCGGTTAACCCCGGAAAGCGGCGTGTCGTAAAGCGGCACCACCGGAACACCGTTCATCTCTTCGAGACGTGAATGGAGAATGTTGAAGGTAAAGACATCGGGGATCAGCAGCACCGAACAGGTGGTATCCGCCAGTTGATGGACCAGTTTTTTCACTCGTGCGCCGTCGCACATTTGCATCGCGATATAGACGTTATGAATCTTGCCCGCTTTCGCATCCTCGACCAGCTGTTGCAGATTGCCCGCCCAGTCGTTAGAAACGCCGCCCGGTTTTGGGTCGTGGTATACGCCCACCACTTCAAACCCTAACCACGGCTGATTACGGAAGCTCTCCATCAGCATTTGTCCGGCGGCTAAATCCCCCGCCACCGCGACCATCCGCTTGTTATAGCCATGATTACGCAGCCAGCCCGCCCCAATGCGAATACATGAACGGCAAACCACCAGTCCGATGCTGGTCAGCCCATACCACGCCAGCCAGATTTTCAGTTGCGTATCGAAATCATTGTTGAACGCCACCAGTCCGGCGCTGAAAATCACGCTTAAGGTCCAGTTTTGTAGCAGCAGGGCAAATTCTGTCGCTGCCCGAACACCGCGCCATGAGCGATAAAAATCGGTGATGCCACCCAGCATCTGGAACACCACCAGCGTAATCAGCGCCACCAACAGGTGCATGTAGAGGAATGACAGGCCGCTCACTTCGCAAACCAGCCATAGTCCGGCAAACATGATGGTGATATCTGAAAAGCGTTGCACCATAGAGATTAACGATGCATTGGTTTTCGCTCGCTCGCGCTTTTTTAGATTTGTCATCGTTGTTCCTGTTATTAGCCCCTTACCCGCAGTGGGGTAAGGGAAGATCCGACATTACTCGTTCAGCAACGTCAGCAGAGTTCGCGTTCGCGCTTCCATTAGCGGCACATCACCGCGCGATTCCACATTCAACCGCACCACCGGTTCGGTGTTGGAGGAACGCAGGTTAAAGCGCCAGTCGGCAAAGGTCATGCTGATGCCATCGGTGCGATCCACCGCCAGCGCCTCACGGCTAAAATGCTGTTCCACGCGGTTAATCGCCTCAACGGGTTGCGCCAGTTTGCTGTTGATCTCACCGCTTGCCGGAAACGCCGCCATCCGGTCGCGTACCAGTTCGCCCAGCGTTTTTCCTTTCAGGCATACCAGTTCGGCGACCAGCAGCCACGGGATCATGCCGCTGTCGCAGTAAGCGAAATCACGGAAGTAATGGTGGGCGCTCATTTCGCCACCGTAGATGGCGTCTTCCTTGCGCATACGTTCTTTAATAAAGGCGTGTCCGGTTTTCGACATCACCGGAGTGCCGCCTGCGGCAGTCACCACATCAACGGTGTTCCAGGAGAGACGTGGATCGTGGATGATCTTCGCGCCGGGATTTTTTTCGAGGAATGCTTCTGCCAGCAGGCCGACAATGTAGTAGCCCTCAATAAACTGCCCTTTTTCGTCAAACAGGAAACAGCGGTCAAAATCGCCATCAAAAGCAATGCCCATATCCGCGCCGTGTTTGATGACCGCATTGCGGGTGTCGTCGCGGCATTCCGGCAGCAGCGGGTTAGGAATACCGTTGGGGAAATTGCCGTCCGGCGTGTTATGCACTTTGATTAACTCCACCGGTGCGCCGAGGGCTTTAAAGCGGGCTTCGATGGCGTCAACTACCGGACCCGCCGCGCCGTTCCCGGAGTTGATCACAAGTTTCAGCGGAGTAAGGTTTTTGACGTTGATATAACCGAACAGGTGATCAACGTAAGCGTCACGCAGATTGATTTGCTGATAGCGACCGCGTTTGGTTTCATCGACAGGAGGGAAGTCATTGGCTTCTGCCAGACGCTGGACATCGCGCAGTCCGGTATCACCGCTGATCGGGCGAGCCCCTTCGCGCACCAGTTTCATGCCGTTGTAATCCATCGGATTATGGCTGGCAGTAACTTCGATGCCGCCATCCACGCCGAGATGGAACGTGGCGAAATAGATCTCTTCAGTGCCGGACGTGCCAATATCCAGCACATCGACGCCCGCATCCTGTAAACCTTTTGCCAGCGCCAGTTTTAAGGTTTCGCTGGTGAGGCGGACATCACCGCCTAAAACAATGGTTTTCGGTTTAAGAAATTCGCCATAGGCGCGACCAATACGCCAGGCAATATCTTCATTCAGTTCTTCGCCTAATTTCCCGCGAATATCATAGGCTTTAAAGCAGGTTAATTTTTTCATGTCGTTACCCTTTTTCAGGCAATAGTTGGCCCTGACCGAAGCGGCCAATTTTGTTTTTGTCGTTATTTACCAGAGAATTAATCCGGTTGATTATTCAACTACTACACCCGCCCGTAGCGATCCGCGAAGCGCACCACATCATCCTCTTCGAGATAAGAGCCGGAGCGCACTTCAATTAAATCGAGCGGAATTTTCCCCGGGTTTTCCAGGCAATGTGTCGCCCCCAGCGGAATATAAATGGACTCGTTTTCACCAAGCAGTTTGATATCACCGTCAATAGTGACTTTTGCCGTTCCTGCGACCACCACCCAGTGTTCCGCGCGGTGATGATGCATCTGTACCGACAAGCCCTCGCCCGGTTTCACGGTGATGCGTTTCACCTGGTAGCGGTCGCCCGCATCAATAGAGTCATATTTGCCCCACGGACGATACACTTCACGATGCACCCGATGCTCATGGCGACCGTCGGCTTTGATCTGCTCGACCACTTTTTTCACATCCTGCACCGCGTTACGGTCGGCAATCAGCACTGCATCTTTGGTCTGCACTACCACCAAATCTTTCACCCCGACGGTGGTGACCAGGCCAGATTCGGCATACACATAGCTGTTTTCAGTTTTGTGATTAATCACATCGCCGTGGCAAACGTTGCCCTCGGCGGTGTGGGCGCTGATCTCCCATAATGAAGACCAGGAACCGACATCGCTCCAGCCCGCATCCATCGGCACCACAACGGCATCTGCCGTACGTTCCATGACCGCGTAATCCACCGACTCTTCCGGGCAGGCCAGAAAGGCTTCTTCATCCACGCGAATAAAATCGAGATCCAGATCGACGGCGCTCATCGCTTTTTCGCAGGCATCGAGGATATCCGGGCGATATTTTTTCAGTTCTTCGAGATAGCGTCCGGCACGGAACAGGAACATACCGCTGTTCCAGTAATATTCGCCGCTTGCTACATAGGCCTGCGCGGTTTCCAGATTTGGTTTTTCGACAAACTGCGCCACTTCAAAGGCCACCGTATCCTGCTCACCCGCAGACACTTCACCGCGACGAATATAGCCATATCCGGTTTCAGGTAGATCCGGCACAATGCCGAAGGTCACCAGCTTGCCCGCTTCGGCATATGGCATAGCATTACGCACGGCGGCACGGAACGCGTCTTCATCGGCAATCACATGATCCGCCGCCAGCACCAGCATTAACGGGTCGCTCTCCGGGCTATGACGTTTTGCCGCCAGCGCAATGGCGGGTGCAGTGTTACGCCCTGCCGGTTCGAGAATAATGTTCTCGGTGAGTTTGTTCAGTTGACGCAGCTGTTCCGCGACAATAAAGCGGTGCTGCTCATTGCAAATCACCACAGGGCTTTCGCACTCCACGCCGTTCAGGCGGCAGATGGTGGTTTGCAGCATGGTGAGATCGCCTTTCAGGCATAAAAACTGCTTGGGATAAAGTACGCGGGAAAGCGGCCATAAGCGGCTACCGGAGCCACCTGCCATCACAACTGGATAGAGTTTCGACTGCGCCATAATTATCCCCGAATATCATTTATAAATTGACGTAACACGTTCTCTTTATCGAGCGTGCGTTCGGCATATTCACGTGCCACCGTGTTGTGTTTGGGCAGCAGGAGCGCCTGGCAAATCCCCGCCACCAGCGCCTCGACCGATTCCGGCTCTACGCAAACCGCAATGCCCGGAAAGGTTTCGCAAAGCTGCCCCAGTTCTGTGTGGGCCTCTGCGGTAATCACCGCGTTACCGCCTACCGCCAGAATATTGGTCAGTTTCGACGGCAATACGGCATCTGCCGCGCCGCGTTTTTGCACCACCAGATGGCAATCGCCCATCTTCAGCAGTGCGGGTAAAGCGTCATACGATTGCAGCGGGAAAAATTGCATGTTGCGCAGTCCACGCTGCTGCGCCATTTTTTCCAGCCGCGCTTTGCCGCCGCCCTGCCCGACAATGGCAAAAATCAGCGGTTCATCGCGCAGGCGATCGGCAGCTTCAATAACGTTTTCCAGCCCCTGCTTTTCACCAATATTGCCGGAGTAAAGAATGATTTTTTTGTTATCCGGCAGGCCAAGCTGGTTACGAAGGGCATCAACATCGACATCTGCGACATGCTGAAAACGGGCAATTTCTGACCAGTTGGGAAAGAAGATGACGTTTTCTGCCGCCACGCCTTTTTCGATGGCTTTATTCATCATCGAACGCGAAATCGTGGAGACGTTATCGACGTTATGCAGTCCGCTACGTTCGAACGCCGTTGCCAGCTGTGCCACTTTGCCGCCTTTGCCTTTTCCGGCAAGGCCCAGCCCCAGCATGGCGTCCACTTCGTAATCCTGAATATGCAGCACGGTACGCGCGCCAGAGAGTTTCGCCAGCAGGCGCATTCCCGGCGTGCAAAACAGCGTTGGCACCACGCCAATAATGCGATCCGGCTTCCAGCGACGTTGCGCCATCAACGGGAAAAAACTGCTGACGGCAAAACTGCCGAGATGCAACAAGCGTTTCAGGGTGCTCGGCTGTTTTGGCACGTACAGCGGGCAGCGCCACACCGTGGCGGCCCCCTCTTCTCGTTTGTAGCGCCAGGCGGAATAGTTCTCGCCCACCTGCCACTGCGGGTAGTAAGGCGGTGCGGTTATGACCCGCACCTCATGACCTTGTGCCGCAAGCCATTCCACCATCTCTCCGGTGTATTTGCCGATGCCGGTTAACTCCGGCGAGTAGTTAATGCCGTAGACCAGTATTTTCATAATCCGGGTACTCCGGCACGCTTCTCAGCGAGAAAATAGGCGCGGCTGTTAGCGTGAACATTGTCACTGGCGAGCAGCGCTTCCGGCGTCAGCCAGCGGTAATCGTCATGCTGCTCATCCGGCAGTAACAGATCTTCTTCCGCGACTCTGAAGCGAAAACCGAGCACCACATAGTGCGTGGTGAAATCCGTGCCAGAGAAGTTATCGTCATAAAAGTGCTGCCAGACACCGTAAAACTGGCCTGCTGTTATCGGCAGACGCAGCCCCAGTTCCGCCATCGTCAGCCGCTCAAATGCGGCTTCCAGCGTTTCGTCTTTCTGCACGCGCCCTCCCGGCACAAA
>OIEJ01000394.1_pt1 | contig 16624 bp, 13 predicted proteins | sample 1581791 | NCBI WGS metagenome assembly OIEJ01 (sample SAMN03281019, study PRJEB24777) | human gut metagenome | isolation source: fecal sample PR141 from 1 month old male Chinese infant, vaginal delivered... | place: Singapore | collected 2005-11-08 | reverse complement strand
GTTTCAGGCACTCGGAATTATTGAGAGTAAAACAGTTTGGGAAACTGTTTTAGCCTGAGCCCAGAAATTAAAGAGCGAAGAGGCTCAATAATTAGTCATGGAACTTCTTTGAAGTTCGCTAACGTCCGTACTCACCTAAGGAAAGTTTTTAAGATGACTTTGTCTTAAAACTGAAACGAACTCGATTTTCCATCGAGTCCGTCTTTTTATTGTTCTTTGGTTAATGAAAAGCGGAAATCATTGTATTTGTTGTAGTCAAATGGAGTATTGACAGGTGCTGTGAACACAACCGGTGTATAGTGACCTTCTTCTAATACAAAACCAGGTTCGAGTCGGAAATTGGCTACGCCTAGACCTGTGATCCCTGGAAGTAAGGCATCTGCTCCATCTAATCCTTCTGAATCCCAATAGTAGATATTGCCTGTTGCTTGGACGGCTCTTGCTGTATAGGTTGCTGTCCGAGTTGGTTCGCTATCATTTTTGAAGCTAACCACTGTTGTCACATTCCCATTTGCATCGACACTCATCTTAATCGCATCCGCTTGTGGACTAGATCCTACCCAAGTTCCTACTAGATCTGCTGGGACAGGTGTTTGACTTGGGGCTGGTGTGGTTTCAGTTTTGCTAGCCTCTTTTGTAGGGCTACTAGCATTGGCTTGACTAGATGAACTCTTGGTCTCTGTTGCTTTGGAAGAAGCTTCTGTAGCTTTCTTGCTACTACTTTTTGTTTTTTTGACAACCTTGCTGCTCGATGCTTTCGAGGAGGACGCGGATGTTTTGTGATCCTTTGATCCACAGCCACTCAGGGACAAACCAAGTGACGCAGCCACCAGAACAGCGGCACCCCAACGGAAGATTGTTTTTTTCATAAGATCACCTCTTTCTCTTTCTGATTCCCATTATACTCCGTTTATTACAAAAATCAAGTTTTTTTGTAATAATTGTAATTTTTTTGTAACATATTTTTCTATTTAAAATGCCAATCGTAAGAGGGCCATGAGAACAATTCCAAACAAGACGGTTCCCATAAGATTTTTAGAACGAAAAGCTACATAAAGACAGGGCAGTGTCACCGCTATTTCTAACCAGTGGAACTGGGGCAAGTGACCGATTTTCCCGGTGGCTAGGCTTGATAGGACCAAGGCAAAGATAATGGAAATGGGCAGGTATTTGAGAAAGCGAGTCACAGGATCTGGCAGGCCCTTGTACTTGACCAAGACAAAGGGCAAGATCCGAGGAATCCAAGTGACCATGGCTGAGGCCAGAATGGCCATGAAGATAGAACTATTCACGCGCATCACAAATCACCCCCACAAAACAGCCAATCAAGGTCGCAGCTAGCACAGCAAGCGGTTGCGAAACAAAAAAGAGGAAGAGAAAGAAACTCACTGCTACTGCTAAGAGCACCAAGAGCAGGGTCTTGGTCTTTTCTGTCAGTTGCATACCTTGAAACTGGGCTGCGAAAATCCCAATAAACATAGCTACTAAGGCAAAATCAAGTCCAAAGGCCTTTGGATCTGGCAGGAGAGATCCTAGGGCAGTTCCAAGGACAGTGGCACTGATCCAAGCTACATAGCCTACTAAATTGTTTCCATGCATCCAAGGCACTGTGATCCGATCGGTCTTTAGCTTCTCACTCAAATAGACACCATAACTCTCGTCCGTTAGAAGACTCCCAATTCCAATGGTATGAGCAAGGCTGGCATCCTTAAAATCAGAGGAGGTATGCAGACTCATTAACATATTGCGGAGATTGATCAAAAAGACCGTCAGAGCCATATTGAGGATCGAAGAATGAGCTGCAATCAGGGAAATCATTGCAAACTGAGCCGCACCTGCATAGACTAGAATACTCATCAAGGCCATCTCCAAAGGAGATAGATAGGGAGACGCCACCACACCGCAAGCCAGGCCAATACTGATATAGCCTAGAGCTGTCGGCAGTGCATCTCTCACTCCCTGCCAAAAATCTTTTTCCATACTCTCACTCCTTTTCTAGACACAACATACTGACTTCTATTATAGCATAAGAAAAAGAAGGCAAGAGAAGACTTTTGCGATAAAAGAAGAGAGTGGGACAGAAATCGGTCATTCGTTAGAATTTGATTTCTGTCCCACTCTCATTTCGAATCCTAGATTCCCCTAAGATTCTTTTTTCGTCTTGGCCATAAAGAGGGCTGTTGCTCCTAGGCTCAGGCCTGCTAGGAAGAGGGCAGATGAGGCTGCTTCACCTGTTGCTGGAAGCATCGCCTTGTCTTCTCCTTTCATCTCTGTAGCAAGGCTTGGTGAAGATTCACCTGTCATGGAGGTCATCATTTCTTTGTAGACCACCGCATAAGTTCCTAAATGAGTCGTTGTGAATTCCAGCCAATCACCTTTCAGCGTGAAGTCCACAGTCTCGTTTGTTGTCAGATCGTAAAGGGCTTCAACAGCTCCAGTAAGCGGCAAACGGACTAGAACAGCACCAGTTGGTTCCACACGGGTATGCGTTGGGTCAAGCAGTTGGATCGCATAGGCATCATAGCGTTTGCCTTGCAAGGCTTGATCCATCACTCTTTGAACATGGACTTTAGTAGCTGTCCCTAACTCACTGTATCGGCCAATCACCATCACACCTGTTGCAGGATCACTCAACAAGTGCAAGTTTTGTTGAGGGGATGTGAGATTGCTTTGATGCGATTCGTTTTCAGGTAACTTGTAAGCTGGCAAGTCAAGGACGGCTGCTTCAAGGCCATTGGCATCACCTGTGTAGGCCGGAAGATCGTTTTGTGCTGCTTGGACCGCATTCACGCCTCCCTTGAACTCTGGGACTTCAAGGACGGCCGCTTCAACAGCGTTGACCCCGCCCGTGAATGCTGGGATCTCAACGACTGGTGCTGATTCATCTCCCACTGTTCCAACTACTTCTGTATAGGCTGGGACTTCAAGGACGGCTGCTTCAACAGCGTTGACTCCTCCTGTGAAATCAGGGATTTCCACAACTGGTGCTGCTTCCTCTCCCACTGTTCCAACTGCTTCTGTATAGGCTGGGACTTCGTGGACGGCTGCTTCAGCACCATTGACTCCGCCCGTGAATGCTGGGATCTCAACCACTGGTGCTGCTTCGTCTCCCTTACTGCTCATAGGAGCTTGCAATTGATTGAGGTAAGTTGCAAAATAGTCTACCATTCGACTGGTTAAGAGATGGTGCTCTCTTGCAAATGCCATGCTCGCAACGACACTGGCTACTTCTTCTTGCTTACTTTTATCCATCAAGGTTTGGGCCTTGGCTAGAGCAGCATCATAAGGTGCTGTATCTAAAGGTGTTTCTGCAACTTGAGGACGCATGAAGACCAGTTCCGCTGCTGATTGGTACTGATTGCCACCATCACCATAGGTTCTCGTTCCCGTCAAGACAATTTTCTTTGCTTTAATGGTCTGACCAAAGGTGATTTCTTTCGGTTTGTTCGTATCAGCCCAATTACTAGCTGTGAAAGAATGTTCCTTGCCAGTTTCATCTGTTACTACAAGTGTTAAATCTCTCAAGTTTCCATTTGAACCAGAAGCGCGTGGAATATAACGGAAGCCCGTAATTTCTGTAGCTTCTCTCAAAACCATAGTCGCTGGTTTTCCAACATCTCCACCACTCCAAGAAGTATGCCAGAGACTTGATAAATTGCCATCAAAGGCATTTTCAAGACCCTCACCATCTTGGGCTGGACCTGTTAGGCTTTCAAAATCCTCTGCAACAAGAGATGTCTTCTTCATGACCAAGGCATCCTTCAGAGCCTGAACTTTGGCAATTTCACTCTTAGCTTCTGTAAGACTAATCTCATCATCTGCTTGACTGAGGTTGAAGACTGCTTCTTTCAAGGCATCCATGCTTTCTTTGGTATAGTTCGTCATAGCCACCGTTGGCAGATAATTCTTGAGAGCATTGTCTGTCAGCATCTTGCCTGTCAAAGTAATTTCTTCGATTTGAAGATTATCCATTATAAAGTCATTGTAGCTACGGAAGTTGGCATTGCCCCCAGCATCTCCGTGAGTATTACTTGGATTTCCAGTTGAGTAAATACCGACCCAAGTATCGCCTGTTTCTGCACCAGTGACAAGGAAGGTAGCCCGTTTCGCTTTCTTTGAATCCGTCCAAGAATTGGCTAGTTCATGGAGTTCCAACTCACTAGCTTTAGTACCACGACGACCCGATTGGAATTCACCGTGACCGATGACAAAGGCATAGGTATTATCAGAGCCCGCTTCGTAATCAAAGCTAACCCGGTAAGTCTTACCAGCTTCAAAGCGATAGTTTTGAGGAATGGTTTGATAGACCAAGTTGCGTCGGCCGACCAGGCCATTTGTCTTGAGAGACCAGTGACCTTCGATGACGTCATCTATTTTCTTACCATTCCAACCACGTTGGGTATATGGTTCATGTTTTTCAGATAAGTGGGTCCGGTTATCTTCGACCCCTTCGATTCCTCCAATGACAAATGGGAAGATTCCTTGAGCTACATTTTCAAAGTCTTGCTTGAAGACACCTGTCGCCGTATCATGACCATCCCCATACATACTGGATTGATTTTCAAAGGTCCGGATTTCATCGAAGTAAGTCGCTTCGCTACCAGCTTCACGACTCAGTGTCAAGGTCACGTGGGAGACATCCTTACCTGTGGTGAAGAAGACATACATGTTTTGGAAATAGCTGGTATCATTCACAGTGGCATTGTCCCTGCGAGTGTTGTGAGCGTAGGCCTTCACATAGTTGAGAGCGAGTGACTTGTTGGTGTAGTTTGTGACCACTTTTTCACCCGTATTGACTGTGAGACTGGCTTTGGCATCACTCCGGTTGTCCACACCGACATACACGGCATATCTCGTATTTGGTTTTAAGTCGGTCAATGTTTGCGTTAGACTCACTGTTTTCGTATTGCCCTCTATGCGTAGCATTTGATTGGCCCCTTGAGACTTGACAATGGCAGCCTTAGAAGCATCGCCAGTAATCTTCCAATGATCCAACGATTCACTGTTAAATCCTTGGTCATAGATGTGCATTCCTTCACTCCAAGACATTTCTGGATTGGTTTGTTTGGATCGGTAGAGGACATAAGGCTGATTGGCCAGTAGATCGAGGGTAATCTTGCCATCTTTCACAGCCAGTTCTTGTTCTTCAGTTTTACCTTGATCCGTGAGTTTGTAAAGGTAAACTTTGCCATTTGCCCAATCACTCGGAAGTGCCCAGGTTGTTGCACCATTTTCTGTATTGAAGTAGTACATCTTTTCCTTATCAGCAGGAAGCTTCTGACCATTTGCATCCCAGTTCCAAGGCGTTAAATAAGCTGAACCATCTTGAATCACACGACCATTGAGGGTGACCGTCCGTTCACGGTAGAGCGGGCTATTGACATCATTTGATTTGCGCGTGATCACGACTTGATGACCATCCGCGTCAACCAAGGAAATTTTCATTTCTGGAGTCCACTTGTAAGTCGCACCATTATCCGTCATCGTCACCGGTGTTCCATTTTCCCATTGGTTAACAGTGAAATGTTGGAAGTATTTGGTCATGACATCGTGAGCAAACAAATTGGTCACATAGCCATTGTAATCACTCCGTCCTTGCCAACCTTCAAAATCTTTCATGCTGTAGCCACCTAGAAGTGGATAATCTGCAGCACCTCCATAACTCCTGTAATCCCCCACCCAAGAGTCTTTTTGATGGTTGCGGATAAAGCGGGTAATCGCACTGTTAATTCCTTTATTGGTATAGCCACCATAAGTCAAATCCGCTGCCCAGTGTTGGAAGGTTGAGTCGTATTCGCCACCATGGCCCCACTCAATCGCAAAGCGCCAGCCTTGCTTGTTAATTTCTTTTGCAAGCACATGGGTTGCCCAGGCACCATTATCACCAGATTGACCATTGCCCCAGACATCCACATAGATAAAGTCTAGACCGTCACCTAATTCTTTCTTCAACTCTTCCCAGCGGGCCAAACGACCATGGGCTAAGTCATAAGCAGCATCAATATTAATCCCTTGGTCTAACCAGTTCCAACCATAGCTATAGCTACCATCAGGATTCTTACGAAGGATATTTTCACTAAAGTACTTCGACTCAGGATAGGTTTCAGAAGCATTCACATGGATACCCAAATGAGCCCCATATTTCTTCGCTTTCTCAATCAAGGCTTTGAAATCCTCAACCCCACCGATCCGCTTTCCAACATCCGCATAATTCAAATGACCCGAATCATGGCCTTCACTACCATACCCTTTCAACAGTACACCTTGTCCGAGACCATCTGTGTTTAGATTGATTTTCTTGATGCCATCAAGTGTCATTAAAAATGGGTTTTGAGCCTGTGAACCAAAGTTCATGGCAATCCGATAAGCTGTAATATCTTTAACTTTTTCCCAACCTTGAGGGTTGTTCATAATACTCCGATAAGCAATCGCTCCGTCTTGCCAGTCTACCTTCTGATCCCCGTTGGCATCTTCTGTGATGACAACCCTTGCGCTAGGCAATTCCTTGGTATATTCTGGATAAACAATGCCCTTATAAGCTTTTTCCCATTGCCACTCTGAGCTTTGGATCCCAACATAATTGGCCGTTCCAACCGTCTGCTTAAAGGCTGTTAACCGAGTCCAGTCGCTGGATCCACCACCATAACTATTTTGAGAATTGCTCCAGACACCTGCAGCTAGCTTATCCGTCGAAACAAAGCCATACATGTACCCCTTAGCCAGAGCTTTCATCGGATTTGTAACAGCAATATGGTCATCTCCACTGATGTGGGTGTTATTTGACATGGTTGCCCCGTCAAACTTAGCTCCAGCTTGATCGCTCGACACAGAGACCAAGGCATCCCCAAGGAAATTGATAGAAGAAAGGAGTTTTCGTTCATCATCAATTGCTTGACCTGGCGTCACTGAGTTGTGGTTCACAATCTTTGTCACATCAAAATGCAACTGATTGTCCACCACTTGCAAACGAACGGTCAGATCCGCGTTGATCAGGTTCTCCTCATCCCGGAGCTTCATATCGTATTCAGCAGTCTCTGCATTGATCTTCTTATACGTTACCTCTGGAGTCACTTCATGATTGTTGATCAAGACTTTCTTGAGTTGTTGGACTTGACCTGGAAGTGTGTGACCATTCAGTGTGTATTCTTTCACCCGTGGAAAGGCTTGGTCGATCACTGCCTTCAGCACACTTGAAGCAATGGTATCATATGCTACATGCTGATCATCAACCGGATCACCCGTTTCCTTTTTGGCCGGAGCCTGGTCTGATTTCACTCCTTCTTGATTGTCTGTCTTGACGCTAACAATCGTTCTTTCAGTTGCGTTATAAGTTCCAGCCTTTAGCAGAATCTTCTTCTCACTCTTTAACTTGTCATTGACAGCAGAAGGCAAAGTCACCGTATCAAACAATTTCACATCGTTGTTGCTTGCATTGAGCTGGCCGTCTGACTTAAGACTGATGGTCAAATGGTTGCTAGAACCATTAACTGGAGCAGCTACACGGCTTCCTTGGTACCAAAGACCGCTCCCATTCGTCTTGTACTCCCAGAACCATCCGCCCTGGTCATAACCGACAAATACGTTGTTTTCCGTATCTTTGAACTTCATAAAGACTCCAAAACGTGCTTTCCCAGTTTCAGATTCTTCTTTGAAGTTCAAATCAACCGTCGCATTGCCATTGGCATCCACTGAGAGGCCTTCTTTTTCAAACAAGGCTGGTTTTTTCGCATTGTCATTTTGTGCTGTAGAGGCAAGCTGATTGTAGCGAACACCATTTTCTTCCTGAATGGTAACGGTTCCCTGTTGCTCTTTCTTTTCGACCGTCTTCCACTCGGGTGTCACTACCTTAGATGGAGTTGGTTGGTTCGTCACAGGCTTCGACTCACTCGGTTTTTCTTCCGTTGGCTTGTCCACTTTTGGTTTGTTATTCTTATCCTCAACCTGTTTATCCATAGCGTCTAGACCCGCTGGTTTACTAGTTTCAATTCCCTTGATAAAATTGTGGATCCATTCAAGCTGGGCTGGTGAAAAGAGAATTCCTCCACTACGAATCCCAACCACACCATTTTGGTGAACACCGATCAATTTTCCATTTTCATCAAAGATACCACCGCCACTCGCACCTGGCTCACTACCTTGATAGCTGATTCCACGAACTCCTTCTCCATAATCATTCAACACTTCAACCGTCGTATTCAAGATTGGAGAGAGTTTCCCAGTAGGATAGCCAAAGACGTGAACCTTATCTCCGACCTTTGTCTTTGCCGGTTGGTCAGTGACTTCCACAGGCGCATTGGCTAGAGGCGAACGGAGCTTGACGATTGCCAAGTCATTCTTATAGCCCTTTAGGAAACCTTCACGATCCCAGTGATGGACATCATTTTTGCTAAATGCGACGTCTGGCACCCCTTCATAAGAAATGCGATACACATCCCCATCCCGATCAATATTATCGGCTACCTTACGATTATTTCCATCCGGAACATCCTTGATAAAGTTATGCGAAACAGTCAAAACAAGATTTTTACCAATGACAATTCCACTTCCTGTTCCAGCAGCACTCTTGATTTCAACGGTTGCTCCGTAGTTTAATTCCCCATTCTTGGTTCTTGCGACATCGTCTGGCACTAACCCCTTGTCCTCTTTTGCCAAATCCTCTTTGGAGGTTGTTCGGCCATGGTCTTCTACATTCTCTAGCTTTCCACGAACTTCTTCGGGGAGTTTGTCCAAAGCAGGAGTCGGTGTAGTTTCCTTTTCAGCTACGTCTTCCGTTTTTGGAGCTTCCACCACCTCAGGAGAAGCTTGAGGCTCCTCAGCTTTTGGTCTCTCAACTTCACGTCCATGATCCTCGGCACTTGCCAAAGCAGACGCCAAGTCAGGCGGTAAGTTGTCAATAGAACCCGACGTAGGCGTATCCGCAAGCACTGTTCCTGCTCCAAATAGAGCCACACCAATCATTACAGATGCAACACCCAACGAAAATTTACGAATGCTGTATTTGCATCTTCTTTCAAAAAAACATTTTTTCATTAGCTTTTCCTTTCATTTCAAAAGTAAGCGGTTGCATTTTCTGCCGCAGCCATACTCCTTCCTCACACATGGCACCACTTACATGATAAAACATCCAAATACATTAGCACCATTAATATATCAAAATATTGTATATCTTGCAAGAACTAAATGGTATAAAAAATGAGAAATTGATCAATTGATAGAAAGTCCCACCCAGTAGAAAAATCCGAGCAAGCTGAATCCCTTCACTTACTATCCAAGATAACAAAAAAGGCCTAGTTGACTCCAACTAAACCTTCCAAAAATGGTTAATGTTATAAAGAACATGTTCTCAGTCCAGATTCCTATTGTTATAAACAGGATTCAGTTCATTTTTGCCCCCGTTCTTCCAGAAGAAGCTCTACTCACTCAATTCCCCACCTTTTCCATTGTAGTATTGTTTAAACTCATCATAGGAATGAATCTCATGTTCTTGACCATCTATTGAATACTGAGCTTCAATTTTTACACCAGGTAAGGTGTCCTGTCCTCTAGGTGCAAACCAATGAAGAAGAGTATCAAACCATTCTTTACTACTTAACAACTGTAATCTAGGATAAATCTCATACTCGCCACTCAACATTTTCTCTTTGAATTCCGGATAAATTGCAAATAAATTGATATCTGTCTTTATATTCTTAGCCTGTTTCTGAAATTTAAATCCTGCTTGAAGGTCAAAACCGGTATTCTTATCGATTAATTCCATTAAATTTGTATAGTCTATAATTTTTTCCTTAACTGCACTGCCCTCTGGGATGGCATACTTGCTATAGTATTTCTGTTCATCCAACTTGTAATAAATATTTTTCCCATCTCCAATATTACGTTCCATTGCACTGCGAGACTCATAATAGATGAGATCTACAACACTTACTCCACTATTAACATTTATTTGATAATCATAAATAAAGGCTTTGGGTGCTGTCTTTCGAATCTCATCTAAAGCATTTACGGTTATTTCTTTAAATTGATTGTCAATATCGTAATATCGGAATCCGACATACTCCCATTTTATTCTGTCATCAGTTTTTACATAGTCAAAACCAACCAGATACTTCCCATCAACCAAAGTCAGATCTTTACTCAAAACAAATTGATTTTTCTCACCAAATAGCTGAACATCCTTGAGATTCCCTTCATGGATGACTTTGGTTGAGCTAGGTCTTTTTTCAACAGAATTTTTCTTAATATCTGAAGGTTTAAAATAGAATAGGAAACCAACTAAAACACCCAATATAAAAACCAGTTTCAAACTTAAAATTTTTTTCAATACATCCACCTACTTTTCAAAATCCTCATGACCATCAGAGATTTTCTTACTTACCATTTTCCACTTCTTGAGATATGATCTCTATCATATCAGGCCATTTCGATAATTGGTAATCAAATTTAAACATAAATATCACTAAAAAACTAATGAGCAAAAAGAGGACTGCAATGGTTTCATTGCCAATCACAAATAACAGAATCGTAGCTACAGTTAGAAGTCTAAAAAGATTGACCAGAAATGTAAAGTACACCTTCCGTCTCTTTAATGTCTTGATGAACTTCTTGCACTGATCCTCATCCAACTTGGAGGTCTGTAATTTCAGGCTTGCATGGTAATATCGAATGATCCACGCAGCTAAGAAGTAGGAGATAACACCTAAAATTGGAATCGTTCCAAACCGTACCAACTGATTGTCAAATAGTCCAGCTTCCGCTAATCCATCCGAAATTTTGTGGATAATAAATAATGTGACTGGAAGCAGTACATAAGACCAGTAGTTAGGAGAAGACGTTTCTTCTAGTAAAACTTTTTCCTCCCAATCAAAATGGTAATTCTTGTTTTCCCATATTCCTAAATTAATCATTGATGGCATAATAATCTCTTTTTCATTCTCCTTGTATGTTTTCTAAAAATTCTCTCAGTTCCAATTTGAAATAGGTTTTCCGTTATAATACTTTTGAATCTCATCGAACTGAGAGATTTTCGTATCTTTATTTTCAATACTCAGTTCTTTAGACAGATAAGCATGATCGTACACAGTGGAACCTAATTTAAGAAATTCTGATTCTAGATCTATCAGTTCTTTCCCATTCGTAATCACACCATTCTCAGAATTGATCACTTTATACGCAAAACCTTCTGGTTTTGAAAAGAGGTTAAATGCTGTCGGATAAGACGCTCTCAAATTGATATTCCCTTTGAAAGATTTTTCCTTCCAAAAACCATTATCAAACGGAAGAACTCCAGCAGTGTAGCCTTTAAGGGTAGAAATGGAGAGATACACTCTATTTTTCTCATTTACGTCTTCTTCCGTTATTTCTTTATCAATTTTAAGGGTTTTAAGATTAAGCAAGAAATAACGTGGCTGAGTTTGCTCCATAATTTTAATGATAGCGTAGTCATTCCCATTCATTTTTCGAAGGGTTGGAAAAGATCCATAGAGCTCAAAATCATCATTTTTTACATACTCCACCATCATCTTCCAAAGATCGACTTCCTTTCGTTTCGCCTTACTCCCTGTTAAATCATAGATTTCTAAATGAGCATATTCATCCGACTTCATTTTTTTTGATGGAATGATATCTCTCACTCTGTTTCTTTGCCTAACCAAATAATTAGAGTTCACCTCAACCCAATCTGATGAATCGGGAGACTTCAAAGATTTCTTCCGTTCTTTTTCATCAAACTTCCATTCAACCACAAGCCCATTTTTTGCATGGATAAATTGAAAGTCTTTAATGTCGGATTTCGCATTATAGACTGAAAATTCATAGGAATCTTTACTCTTATCGCTTTTTTCAATTTTCTTTTGTGATTCACATCCTGTAGCCAGTAGCAAACAGACCGCAAAGACAAGCATCATGCCAATTCTATATTTAGATCTCTTTTCTTTTTTCATCTTTCCTCCCTCTCTTCCACCAATCTCTTATTCCCTCTATCATACCGAATTTTCTTGCCAATCGCAAATCCGCTACTAGTTGGTGAGATCCCAGCAAAAAAGCCATTGGAATCGCACATCCAGTTGGCTCCTTTTTCTTATTCAATTCCTTCAAAGGCGAGGCTTGGTTTGGCATTGAGGTCCCAGCCTGCGAAGTTTTCTTTGTTCCATTCACTGACACTAGCATAGGCAATCATCCCTGCATTGTCCCCACAAAGGCGCAGAGGGGGGATGATGACCTTGACATCGGTAATTTCAGAAGCCAAGCGTTCACGGAGACCTTGGTTGGCTGCGACTCCACCTGCAACGACTAGGGTTTTGACCGGATAGTTTTCCAGTGCCTTCTTTGTCTTGGCCATGAGAATGTCTAAGACGGCTGCTTGGAAACTCGCTGACAGGTCCGCATTGGAGAGACTTTCCCCTTTTTGTTGCGCATTATGGTGCAGGTTGATAAAGGCCGACTTAAGCCCTGAAAAAGAAAATTCCAGATTGTCTTCTTTGATCATGGCCCGTGGGAAATCATAAATATCAGCTCCTTGGTGGGCTAGCTGATCGATCTCACGACCTGCTGGATAGGTCAAGCCCATCACGCGCCCTACCTTATCATAAGCCTCTCCTACAGCGTCATCACGGGTCTCTCCGACGATCTTATAATCCCCCGCTTCACTGACATAGACCAACTCGGTATGTCCTCCACTCACTAGCAAAGCTAAGAGCGGAAATTCTAAGGGCTCGATGCTTTGAGCAGCCATCAAGTGCCCCGCCATATGATTGACTGGAATCAAAGGGACATCATGGGCCCAGGCAAAGGCCTTAGCTGCAGCCAAGCCGACTAAAAGAGCACCAACCAGGCCTGGGCCGTAAGTAACAGCTACAGCCGTGACCTCATCTTCTGTAATCCCTGCTTCTTCTAGGGCTTCTTCGATACAAGCGGTGATGACTTCTACATGGTGACGGGAGGCTACCTCAGGTACCACTCCACCAAAACGCTTGTGACTTTCGATTTGACTGGCAATGACATTGGACAAGAGTTGGTCGTCATTTTTCAAGACAGCCACACTGGTCTCATCACACGATGTCTCAAAAGCCAAAATATATCTATCTTTCATTTGAGTTCCTCTTCATGATCACGGCATCTTCTATGGGATCGTGATAGTAATTTTTCCTCCGCGCAATTTCTTCAAAATGCATTTTTTTGTATAGGCCTTGGGCCGGTTGATTGGACACGCGCACTTCTAAGAAAATCTCTTTTTGATCCGGTAACTGCGCGAGTAACTGCTGGGCTAGGCCTTGCCCCTGAAAAGCGCGCTTGACCGCAATCTGCAAGATCTCTACTTCATAGAGGGTTTCCTGAAGAGCAACAAAACCAAGGACTTGGCCCTCCTCATCCAAGGCTAAGAAATAAGTACTTGATGCCTGACCTAAGTCGGCTTCAATCTGCTCCAACTTCCAGGGGCTGTGGTCATAAACATCCTCCATCACAGCGAGAATGGCGGCTGCATCCTGACCTCGCCCCTTTTTGATTTCTACTTTGATCATAGACGCTTGATATAAGAGGTCGTCGTTTCCGTGTGGTCTTTGAGCCAATTTTCCTCTGCTTCAACCCGTTTCAGATAATTGGGAACAAAATCATGGAGGCTAACAGGTGCTTGTTTGAGGCCGAGACGTCCGATTTTCACAGCATCTGGCAGAGTTTCAGAGAAAGTAGCCTTTGGCAGATGAGTTTTAATCTGCTCCTCAAAGGCTGTGACCTCTCCGACAAAGGTAACCTTGTCACTCGTCGCTGCACGCTCTAAGACCTCTTCAAGCGGGAAATGCCCTTCTGGTGCGACCAGTTGATCTCCTTGGTAAAAGCCTGCATAGACATTGTTCCGACGAGCATCCATAATGGGTACGACCAAGCCTTCCAGATCTTCCGGCACGAGAGCTAAGAGACTTGAAACCCCAACCAAGTCAATCTTTAAAGTATGAGCCAGCGTCTTTGCAGTTGCGACTGCAATGCGCAGTCCAGTGTAACTCCCAGGACCTTCTGCAACCACGATCCGATCCAAATCCTTGGGCTTTAGATCAATTTGCTGCATCAAAAAATCAATGGTTGGCATCAAGGTCATACTATGGTTTTTCTTAATGGTGAGTGTTGTTTCTGCAAGTAGAGTCTCATCTTCTAAAATCGCTACAGAAAGAGCCTTACTCGAGGTATCAAATGCTAATAATTTCATTTCCTACTCCTCTTGAACTGGATTATATTATACTACAAATTCCCTTCAAATCCCAGCGAAACTGTTCCCGAAAGGAGGGATCGTGTCAAAGAAAAAACCATCGAAACACTAAACTATTATAGGAATTCCCTTCCTCGTCTTGACGGGTGGATCTTTTACTTACAGGCGAATTTATGATATAATGATAATTAATTGTATCGAATCAGGTCCACTAGTTTCGAGTAGGAAACTCTAGTGATTGCACTCCTTCGCAGCTAACAAACGGACCGAAATAATGAAAGGAAAATTACTTCATGATTTACAAAGTTTTTTATCAGAAAACAAAAGACCGGAACCCTCGTCGTGAAACGACACATGCACTGTATCTTGACATCGACGCACCAAATGAACGCGAAGGGCGCATCCAAGCCCGTCAATTGGTTGAAGCAAACACAGATTTCAATATCGAATTTATCACACCACTTTCTGAGCAACACCTTGCTTATGAGAAAGAGTCAGGTGCCTTTGAATTGACGGAGTACTAATCCATGGCTTATACCTTAAAACCTGAAGAAGTCGGTGTATTTGCCATTGGTGGACTTGGAGAGATCGGGAAAAACACCTACGGGATCGAATACCAAGATGAGATCATCATTGTCGATGCCGGGATCAAATTCCCAGAAGACGACCTCCTTGGAATCGACTATGTCATTCCGGATTACTCTTATATCGTAGACAATATTGATCGCGTCAAAGCGGTCCTCATTACCCACGGACACGAAGACCACATCGGTGGGATTCCATTCCTTTTGAAGCAAGCCAATGTTCCGATCTATGCTGGACCGTTAGCCCTTGCCTTGATCCGTGGAAAATTGGAAGAGCATGGTCTCCTTCGCAATGCCAAACTCTACGAAATCAACCAAAACACTGAACTTCAATTTAAAAACCTTAAAGCAACCTTCTTCCGTACGACTCACTCGATTCCAGAACCTTTGGGGATTGTGATTCACACTCCTCAAGGTAAGATTGTCTGTACTGGAGACTTCAAATTTGACTTCACGCCCGTTGGGGAACCGGCTGACCTCCATCGTATGGCAGCTCTTGGGGAAGAAGGCGTTCTCTGTCTGCTCTCAGACTCAACCAACGCGGAAATTCCAACCTTTACCAACTCTGAAAAAGTGGTTGGCCAATCCATCATGAAGATCATCGAAGGTATCCATGGGCGCATCATCTTTGCTTCCTTTGCCTCGAATATCTTCCGTCTCCAACAGGCAGCTGAGGCCGCTGTCAAGACAGGTCGCAAGATCGTCGTCTTTGGGCGCTCCATGGAAAAAGCCATCGTCAACGGAATCGAGCTTGGCTACATCAAGGTCCCTCCTGGAACCATTATCGAGCCAAATGAGATCAAAGACTATGCGGCCAATGAAATCCTAATCATGTGTACAGGAAGCCAAGGAGAGCCAATGGCAGCCCTCTCTCGGATTGCTAATGGAACCCACCGCCAAGTGCAACTCCAACCAGGAGATACTGTGATTTTCTCTTCTAGTCCAATTCCTGGAAATACAACCAGTGTCAATAAATTGATCAATACGATTGCCGAAGCAGGTGTCGATGTCATTCACGGGAAGATCAACAACATCCATACCTCTGGACACGGGGGGCAACAAGAACAAAAACTCATGCTCCGCTTGATCAAACCAAAATACTTCATGCCTGTCCATGGTGAATACCGGATGCAAAAGATCCATGCAGGACTTGCCCAAGATACGGGTGTTGAAAAAGACAATATCTTTATCATGAGCAATGGTGATGTCCTCGCTCTTACAGCCAACTCTGCCCGGATAGCAGGAAGCTTTAACGCCCAAGACATCTATGTTGATGGAAATCGTATCGGTGAAATCGGTGCTGCAGTCCTTCGTGACCGCAAAGACCTTTCAGAAGATGGGGTTGTATTGGCTGTCGCAACGGTCGACTTTAAGTCTAAGATGATCCTAGCAGGACCAGATATCTTGAGCCGTGGGTTCATCTACATGCGTGAATCAGGAGACCTGATCCGTGAAAGCCAGCGCCTACTCTTTAACGCGATCCGCATCGCCTTGAAGAACAAAGATGCCAATATCCAAACCGTTAATGGTGCGATTGTCAATGCCCTTCGTCCATTTCTTTACGAAAGCACAGAGCGTGAACCCATCATTATCCCAATGATTCTCACACCTGATGACGAACATTAAAAAAACAACCAGTTGAGACCCTGAGCTCAACTGGTTTTATTGTGACGTTTTTAAGAACGAAAAGAGAGTAGGACAGAAATCGGTCATTCGTTAGAATTCGATTTCGTCGTCCCACCTCCGCATAGCTTCAACAGTCTCCCAGACTGTTGAAGGTTGCAGATAAAGGAAACATAGTTTCCGTCAACATAGGGCATCTTTGAAGCTTAAAAAGCGAACA
>OIEJ01000380.1_pt1 | contig 17543 bp, 23 predicted proteins | sample 1581791 | NCBI WGS metagenome assembly OIEJ01 (sample SAMN03281019, study PRJEB24777) | human gut metagenome | isolation source: fecal sample PR141 from 1 month old male Chinese infant, vaginal delivered... | place: Singapore | collected 2005-11-08 | reverse complement strand
ACGAGATAGGAGTCCGTCTCGTGGGCTCGGAGATGTGTATAAGAGACAGATATTATGCTAAAAAAAATATATACTAGTATTGGGGATTATTATTTCGATAGTGATAAATTCACATTATCTACTTCTTCAGTAGAGGGAACTACCTCCTATAAGCCCCCCTACATCCCCAAAAATGTTTTACAAAAAATTGTTATTAACATATCTAACAGTTGCAATTTATCCTGTTCTTACTGTTATGCGGATGGTGGAAATTACGGCATGGATAATAAAATCATGACTCTAGATACTGCTGATAAGATTATTAACGAAGTCAAATTTAGAGGTATAACACAAATTAATAGACTTATCCTATTTGGTGGAGAACCTTTTCTTAATACTCAATTATTCGAATACATTATTAAAGAATTTTCCAAATTTACAACTATACTTAAAATAGAAACCGTGACTAACGGAACAATACTAAATAATAGAGTTAAAAAAATAATAGATAATTTCCAACCATATCTAACTATTAGTCTAGATGGTCCAGAATTTATACATGATAAATTAAGAGGTAAAGGTAGCCATCGTAAAACTACTAAATTTATCCACTATTTAAAAACTATAAACTACACTAATTTTGAAATTGCTTCAACATACACTAGACTACATCAATTACATTCTCTGAGTAGAGATGATATTTTCCAACATTTTACAAATATGGATGTACACTTTAACATCAATGACGTATTTAGTAAAAATAAGGTGCTTGTGGTTAAAGAAATGGAAAAAAGCTTAGTAGATAGGAAAAAATTCATTACTGAATCTATAAATAATATTGTTGAAAATAATGAAAAAGCTTTTATAAGTCCCATCTTATATGATGTTTTAATTTCTATGATTTATAAGAGTACTAATCATACATTCTGCGACGATATAGATCCTTCAAATACCATAACTTTTGATGTTGATGGTAGCAAAAAATTGTGTTTTAGATTTTGGGGAACTCATAATAGCTCTAAAGCAGAGCTATTTAATAATAAAGAATACTTCCAACAATGTAAAGATTGTTGGTGTAAAGGTATGTGTCTTGAATGCGTTGCCAATATCATTGATGGTTATTCTTCAGTAATTAACGAAGATGGACAATTTATAGAATGTCATAAACCTGAATTAATGGAATATTGTATTAAAGAAATCATTTATCTTTCACAAGATCAATCCAAAATATCTAAACTCGTTAATAATTTCAAAAGGTTTATCCGCTATGCTTAAAAATTTCTTTTCCAAGAAGCACCTCGTACTTTACTTCTTTTCTATTGCCATTACTTGGCTTGAAGCGATTATCACACCAGCCCTTGTTCAGAATATTGTTGCTAGTTTTACCAATCAAGAACTAGGCCTTCTTTGGAAAGTTTTGATTTTAGGAATCCTTGGTAATCTCATCCTCCTACTAGGTTTGGCTGGGAAACGCTATTACTACTCCCGTTTGATTACTGATTTTAAATATGGAATCAAGAGTGCTATTTTCAATCGATTTTTAAACAGTTATGAGATTGATGAAAAGGATATTTTGTCTGACCTAGAAAACGACGTCAAGCAACTAGAAGAAAGCTATATTGAGCCAACGGTCATCATCATTTCTTCTCTGGGCTTTACCACTGTATCTATTCTCTATGCCCTGTGGACCAATTTTTACTTGGGCTTGATTTTCATCCTCTTCTACTCCTTTCCTGTACTCTGCAGTGCTATCGGATCAAAGCGTTTGGATTCACTTTCTGAAAAGCGGTCCACTGTTAACCAGAGCTACTTAGCAAGCTTGACAAATTTTATTGGTGGCAGCCAACAAATTCGCCATTATCAGGGGCAAGATTTCTTTTTTGCTCGCTACCAAAAGCAATTACAAACCAGTCTGGATGTCGAAATCAACTATGAAAAACAACGCACTTTAAACAGTCTTTTTATCAATAGCATCGATGCCTTTTGTTCTGTCACACCTATCGTCATCGGTGGCTTTATGACCTACTATAATTATTTAGATGCGGCTAGTTTTGTGGCCATCTATCTGGTTTCCTATAATATCGGCTATCAATTCCAAGAGTTGGCTTACTTTACCAACACTCGAAAAGCGACTCGGACTCTTCTCAACAAATACCAAAAACTTTTGGGCCAGTCTGAATCCATCTCGCCTAGAAGCATAGAAAATATTTTCCCTATCCAGCTTAACAGCATCTCCCTAGAAAAAGATGGAAATATCCTCCTGTCTCCGACTTCCATGCACATCAAACAAGGAGAAAAAATTGCCATTATCGGGGAAAGTGGCTCTGGTAAGACAACTCTGCTCAATATCATTCATGGAGAAGAGACACCGATAAGTGGACAGATTAGTTTTGCTGGTCAAAACCTGTCTCGTCAAGAAATCACGAGTGTTAGTTCCTATATTCTCCAAGATAGCCATTACTTTGACACGCTCTCTCTAGAAGACAATATCCTTCTAGGACTGGATAAAAAGGAGGAACGTTTAACCCATATCCTCAAAAAAACAGGATTAGAACATTTGAAAAATCGAACGCTCAGCAACGACAGTCTGTCTGGTGGCGAGAAACAACGCCTAGAAATCGCTCGCGCCCTCTACCACGATAGCCAACTCATCTTAGCTGATGAGATTAAGGCCAATCTCGACTCGGAAAATAGCAGAAAAATTAGCGACTTGCTCTTCTCCCTACCTCAAACAGTCATTGAAGTCATTCACCACTACACGGAAGAAGACTTAAAACACTACGACCAAGTCATTCACTTAAGCAAAGAAAAGTAATAGTCTATAACATACGATTTTAAAAAGCAAGGAACCCGAATTCCTTGCTTTTTAACTCAATATCAAACTGGCTACGATAGGGCTAACAAAGACATAGAGAATACCGGTAACACCGATAGCCAAACCACCCATAGCTCCTGCTACAGAACCGTATCGGAAGGCTGTTCCTGTTCCAACTGCATGACCTGTTCCTCCAAGAGAAAGACCAACAGCTACTGGATCATCTATTTTCAACCACTTCAAAAGGGTTGGGCCTATTACACTGGTTAAAATCCCAGTTGCCACTACAACCACCAAGGTCACGGTCGTCAAACCTTGCAATTTTTCTGTGATTCCCACTGCCATAGCGGTTGTTACTGACTTAGGAAAGAGAGAAATGGCTAGGAAAAAGTCCATGCCAAATATTTTCGCCACCAAGGCTGTGAAAGAGGTATTGACAACTACTGCTAACAGACTACCAAAGAGAATACTCCGTGCATGGTGCTTCATCAGGTGAAAACTCTTGTAAAGCGGAATCCCTAGAGCAACAGTCGATGGGACAATCAAATTGTTCAGATAAACCCCACCTTGGTAGTAATCTTGGTAAGAAATACCCGTCACTTTTAGAAAAATGATAATGAAAACAGCTGACAAAAGCAAGGGCGTTGTCAATGGATGGGGAAAACGTCTGTAAATCAGCATTCCCACTAGATAGGCTAAGATAGACAGGGCAAGCCCAAACAGGGGATTGGAAACAAATTCACTCATTTGGCATCTCCTTTCTCATAATCTCCCTCAAACCGTCGTTTGATAAACTGAACCACCAAGGCTATGAGGATAATATTGATGACTGCTGCAAAAAAGATAATCAAAACAATTGGAAAAAGATAGGGAGCAATCACATCAAACTTTTCCATGATTCCCACTGCTGGCGGCAAAAAGAGAATGGTCATATTGGCCAGCAAGAAATTCCCCACCATGTTGACATGTCTGGTTCTCAGCCACTTGAATTGTAGGGCGAGAAAGAGAATAATCAAACCGATAATACTGCCTGGGATGGGCAAATGAAAGAAACTAGAGATCCCCTCTCCGATTAGAGAAATCACAAAGAGAATCATTAATTGAACATATAATTTCATCCTAAACTCCACGAAATAGACTTCTTGCATACCAGTTTACTCTTTTTTCAGAAAATTTCAAGGAAATGCACAAGAGATAATGAAAATTAGAGAGGAAAGGGGATACAGGCAATTAAAGACTAGTAAAAACAGGTATGATTTAGGATAAAATCTTCCAGTGTCTTTCTTGCCAGCTTTCTTGAAAAGTAGTATAATTATTGCATGCGCAATCATCTTGTGATACAAAGACTGTCCGTGAATGGATATTCTTCTATTTACAACTCTAAAAAGAAAGGAGATACTATGACCTACTTGGAAAAGTGGTTTGACTTCAATTGTCGTCAGAAAGAAATTGAAAGTCTCTTGGAAGAGACCATTACCAAGCAGAGTGACCAAAGTCTGACCTTGAAAGAGTTCTACCTGCTCTACTATCTGGACTTGGCTCAAGAAAAATCTCTCCGCCAGATTGACCTGCCAGATAAACTTCATCTGAGCCCGAGCGCTGTTTCTAGGATGGTGGCTCGCTTGGAAGCCAAAAATTGCGGTCTACTTAGTCGCAGGTGTTGTGATCAAGATAGACGTTCTAGCTTTATCTGCCTGACAAGTGATGGACAAAAGACACTGGCCTCTCTACAGAAGGCTGTCGAAGAAAGCTTGGAAACTGGTTTGGATTTCTTGATTTAAGATGATTTTAGAAAAAAGTTGCGTGCGCAATCATTTTTCTTGACATTCTCTTTTACAAGGAGTAAAATAAAGTCATCATTAAACAAAGGAGTTTTAAACATGATTGAAATTACCTATCTAGATGCCAGCAAGAACGAAAGAACTGTAACTTTCGAATCTTATGAAGACTTTGATCGTTCACAACAAGCTTGTCTTATCGGCATCGCAGACTACTACCCTGTCCAAAAATTAACCTACAAGGGTCATGATTTGGACTACCATGGGACTTATGGAGATATCTTCTTCTATCTCAAGAAACAAGATTTAAGCCAATATAACTAAAAAAAGGAGAAATACAATGGCAAAAGCAATTACAGACGCAACATTCGAACAAGAAACTAAAGACGGTTTGGTCTTGGTAGACTTCTGGGCAACTTGGTGTGGTCCATGTCGTATGCAAGGTCCAATCTTGGACAAATTATCTGAAGAACTTTCAGAAGATGTTTTGAAAATCGTTAAAATGGACGTTGATGAAAATCCAAACACAGCTCGTGCTTTTGGTATCATGTCTATCCCAACCCTTCTCTTCAAAAAAGACGGCCAAGTTGTCAAACAAGTTGCAGGTGTTCATACTGCAGAACAAATCAAGGCCATCGTTGCTGAATTGAGCTAATCACATTAGAGACCAAGTACTTGCTTTGGTCTCTTTTTTCTTGCCCTTTGCCATTTTTCAAAAAATATGCTAGACTGTATGTAGAATATTACGATGTTTGGGACATGCCATCGCTAAAAAAAACCTTTACTTGGTATTTTTTAGCTCCCTCAAGGGAGCTTTTTGCGTGCTATGAACATTCCCCATTTTGGAAGGAGTACTATGAAACGTCAATCTGCCTTGGTCGTCTTTAGCGGCGGTCAAGATTCTACAACCTGCCTCTTTTGGGCTAAAGAACACTATAAAATGGTCGAAGCCGTTACCTTTGCCTACGGCCAACGTCATCATCTCGAAATTCAAGTTGCTAGAGAAATCGCCAAGGAACAGGGGATTCGTCATCACATCCTAGATATGTCTCTGCTGGGGCAAATCACTGAAAATGCCCTGACCTCTGATCTGGAAATTGAGCAAAAAGAGGGAGAGGTTCCCAATACCTTTGTTGACGGTCGCAACCACCTCTTTCTGTCCTTTGCGGCAGTCCTTGCTAAGCAACGAGGCATTAAAGACATCGTGACAGGTGTCTGCGAGACAGATTTCTCAGGCTACCCTGACTGCCGGGATGTCTTTGTCAAATCTCTCAATGTTACCCTCAACCTTGCCATGGATTACGACTTTGTTATCCAAACGCCTCTCATGTGGCTAGACAAGGCTGAAACTTGGGAATTAGCCGACCAACTCGGTGCCTTTGACTATGTTCGTGAAAAGACCTTAACCTGCTACAACGGGATTATCGGAAGTGGCTGTGGAGATTGCCCAGCCTGCCACCTACGTCAACATGGTTTAGATGTTTATCTCTCACAGAAAGGAGAGGCCTAATGTTTTTTGCACCCAAAGAAATCAAACAGGAAACTGGAGAGTCTCTTGTCTACAATCCTCACAGAACCTTGGTATCAAAAGAGTTTACCTTCGATGCTGCCCACCACCTCTTTCACTATGAGGGAAAATGCAAATCCCTGCACGGTCATACCTATCATTTGCAGATTGCTGTTAGTGGATTTTTAGATGAACGGGGCATGACCTACGATTTCGGAGATATCAAAGCGATCTACAAGAACTACTTAGAGCCCCACTTGGATCATCGCTATCTAAACGAAACCCTTCCCTATATGAACACGACTGCTGAAAATATGGTTTACTGGATTTTCCAAACTATGAGTCAAGAGTTGCCAGACGAACGTGGTCTCCGTTTGGAATACGTTCGCCTCTATGAGACTCCGACTTCCTTTGCGGAGTTTAGACGGGAGTGGTTAGATGACTAGGGAACGTGTCCTCAAACTACCAGTTTTGGAAATTTTTGGCCCAACCTTTCAAGGCGAAGGCCGTGCTATCGGGCAGAAAACCATGTTTGTCCGCACTGCTGGTTGCGACTACCATTGCGACTGGTGCGATTCTGCCTTTACCTGGGATGGCTCTGAAAAGCCAACTCGTATGACAGCTGACGAAGTCATTGCTGCCTTGGATAAACTAGGGAACTACGACTATGTCACCCTGTCTGGGGGGAATCCTGCTATCCTAGCAGCCAACATGGCTCAACTCGTCACTAAACTCAAGGAACGTGGTGTCACTCTGGCTGTTGAAACTCAAGGCTCTCGCTGGCAAAATTGGTTGAAAGACATCGACCAGGTCACTCTGAGTCCCAAACCTCCTTCATCCAAGATGGAAGTCAACTTTGAGACCTTGGACTTTATCGTTTCCCAACTTGATCCAGACAAGGTCACCTTTAAAATCCCTGTCTTTGATGATGCCGATTTGGCCTTTGCCAGAGGTATACAAGAACGCTACCAACCAGATGTTCTCTTTTTATCAGCAGGAAATCCTGAGCCCAAGGCTACGGGTAATATTGTCCAAGACCAACTGGACCGTCTCAAAGAACTCTGGGAACGCGTCGCTACTGACGATAGCTGGGGCAATGTCCGCGTCCTTCCTCAACTGCATACCCTCCTCTACGATAATCAACGTGGTGTTTAAGATTAGAAAGAAAAAATCATGTCACAACAAGAAGAAATGAAAAACCTCAGCCTACTGGGCAACAAAGAAACCAACTACATTTTCGAGTATCAACCAGAAGTCCTGGAATCCTTTGACAATCGTCATGTGGAAAATGACTATTTCATCAAATTTAACTGTCCTGAATTTACCTCACTTTGCCCTATTACCGCTCAGCCAGACTTTGCAACTATCTATATTTCCTACATCCCTGACAAGCTCTGTGTTGAGTCAAAATCCCTCAAACTCTACCTCTTTAGCTACCGAAATCACGGAGATTTCCACGAAAACTGTATCAACACCATTGGGAAAGACTTGGTCAACTTGCTAGACCCTCGCTATTTAGAAGTCTGGGGAAAATTTACTCCGCGCGGTGGCATCTCAATTGACCCCTACTACAACTACGGTAAGCCTGGAACTAAGTATGAAGGCTTGGCAGAACAACGCCTCTTCCAACACGACCTCTACCCAGAGAAAATTGACAACCGTTAAACTCATACGAAAAAACCCTGTTCCTCGAGATGAGGAGCAAGGCTTTTTGAGTTTCAATTATTCTTCTGTTCCAAGGAAGTTTTTAGCAACGAGGGCTGCAAGAACTCCACCAGCGATTGGTGCAAGGATGAAAATCCAAACTTGTTGAAGGGCTGCGCCACCTACCAAGACAGCTGGTGCCAAGCTACGAGCTGGGTTTACTGAAAGCCCAGTAATGTTCAATCCCACAAGAATCATCGCCATCAAGGACAAACCGATTACCAAACCAGCAATCGCGCCATTGCCCTTGCTTTCTGAAGTCACAGTCATGATAACCACAACAAACATGAAGGTTGCGATGACTTCAAACAAGAAACCACCAAAGACAGTGACTCCGTTTGCCAAGGCATTTTCACCAAGACTAGCAGTTGACATCCCTGAGTTCGCCAAGAGAAAGAAGACAGAAGCAGATGCTAAGAAAGCTCCAACTACTTGTCCAAGGATGTAGTTTACAAGCTCTGAAGATGACAAACGTTTGTTTACAAACATAGCGATCGAAACCGCTGGGTTCAAGTGAGCACCTGAAATAGTTCCAATTGAGTAGGCTGCGACTACGATTGCCAGACCAAAGGCAAAGGCAATCCCTAGGTGACCAAGGCCATCAAGACCATTTCCAAAAACAACAGCTCCTGTCCCAACGAACACAAGCATGAAGGTACCAATTAACTCAGCAACAAATTTTTTCATTTTCTTTCTCCTTTTTTCAAAAACTAGATACTAGTCTATCAAAAGAGGGAAAGGGTTTCAAGAAAATTGATTGAAAATTTTCAGGATAAAATTCTATAAAAACGGTAGTGTTTATTTGAAACATTTTTTCTAAAGGTATATACTATTAACATAGTTCAAATAGGTTATTTAATCCCTCATTTGAACTAATTTTACAACTTTGCTGTTCTTTTATGAACGTTTGAATGGTATCGTGGATACCAAGGAGGAATCATATGTCTAAAGTTGCTATTGTTACAGGTGCAGGTCAAGGAATCGGTTTTGCAATCGCAAAACGATTGGTTCAAGATGGCTTTAAGGTAGGAGTCTTAGACTACAATCCCGAAACAGCTGAAAAGGCTGTTGCCGAATTATCAGCTGAAAATGCCTTCGCTGTCGTGGCCGATGTTTCGAAACAGGCCGAAGTTGCACAAGCATTTCAAAAGGTTGTTGACCATTTTGGTGATTTGAATGTTGTCGTAAATAACGCTGGTGTTGCTCCAACTACTCCTCTTGATACAATTACTGAGGAACAATTTACACGCACTTTCGGTATCAACGTTGGTGGTGTCATTTGGGGTTCACAAGCTGCACAAGCGCAATTTAAAGCACTTGGCCACGGAGGTAAAATTATCAACGCAACCTCTCAAGCCGGGGTAGTCGGTAATCCAAATCTAACTGTTTATGGTGGAACCAAATTTGCTGTTCGTGGAATTACGCAAACATTAGCACGTGATTTAGCAGACTCAGGCATCACTGTTAACGCCTACGCACCAGGTATTGTGAAAACACCAATGATGTACGACATCGCTCATGAAGTTGGTAAAAATGCAGGAAAAGATGACGAGTGGGGTATGCAGACATTTGCAAAAGATATTACTCTAAAACGTCTATCTGAACCAGAAGATGTAGCTGCAGCCGTCAGCTTCCTTGCAGGACCAGATTCAAACTACATTACAGGACAAACCATTATCGTTGATGGTGGTATGCAATTCCATTAAGATACACAAAAAGAGGTTGGAAAATGATTCAACCTCTTTTATTAGTTTTCATTATTAGTTAGGAGGATACAATAGAAACTCTTTCAAAAAGTAATATTAGCTAATCCCTAGTATTGAAAAGACTGGATAGCTTCTTTCAAGTCATCTTGTAAACTATTTCTCTGGTCAAGTTGGACATAGACTTCCAACAGACAGGACCTAAAGTTGGAAAATTTATAAAAATCTTCCCTTTCTTCTATCGAAAAGTCAACAGCTTTTATCCAAGAAGCTACTTGCTCTTGCTCCAACTTCCCTTGTAAAATAGGTTCATAGATCACTCTTGCTAAACGCCAATCCTCATCATCTGTAAAACGAATGGAAACTCTTTTAAATAGTTGCCCAAGTATATCAAATACTTCATGAACTCTGTTTTTAGGAAAGTCTGGATGACAAACCACCTCTGTCAGTAAATCGGCTCCATGTGCAAAAGCATGAACCCAACCATACCGACTTGAAAAACCTGTTGTATCCTTTTCTTTTGAAAGATAATACAAACCTTGATTTAAAAGGACATTACGAATTCCTGCATTTAATACCTGATAAAAAATCGATTGCTGGTTGGCATCCGCAGACAAGAGATTTGCATAAACAAGTGCCCTAAAAGAACGTTCAAGTGTTGGCAGACCTACCTTATCAATCTTTTTATCTAGTCCTCCATCAGCCGAGACCACCTCAGCAATGAAATGAAATTGTTCCTGTGTAAATAGCTCTTCCTGAATCCCTCTAGCAAAGCTTGTAAAAACAAGGTCATCGCGAATTCCTGGAGAAGGATCTCCCAAATGGTCAAGCAACCACTGGATTTCCTCCTGATGATAACTTGGTTTTTCAACTGCTATTTTTCTTAGTAACTCTTGATACATGGGCAATAACTCTACACTTCTAACAACTGTTCAAAAAGCCGTCCTTAAATGACTTAATATTGAATTCTCAATTAAACACAATCTGATATACAATGAAGTAAATAACTATCAATACCAACTCTAGAGCAAGTTCAAATTTAACATCACGACCTTCAACGGCGTTTTTGAAAATAGCTACAGCTAAGCCAAATATAATGACGATTAACAATCCAGATATCATCAGCATAAGAAACACCTACCTTTCTATTCCCTTACTCTCCCAACTGAGCACTGTAGGCGATAATCTGGTCAACCGTGTCTGACAAGAATTGGATGGTATCACGGAGTGGTTTGTCTGTTGAAATATCGGCACCAATAATCATAGCTGACTCAAGCGGTGTCTTGCTACCACCTGATTTGAGAAGATTGAGCCAGTCTTCAGCACCAGTTTCTGAATGTTTCAGATGAAGGTAACCTGCAGTCGAGATGACAAGACCAGCAGAGTAGGTGTAGCTATACAAGCCCATGTAGTAGTGAGCTTGGCGCATCCAAGTCAAAGCTGCATCATCATCAATCTCAATGGCATCTCCCCAGAAATCCGTCAAAACTTCCTTCATAATGCTGTTGAGCTTGCTTGCTCCAAAGGTCTCTCCTTCTTCAATCAGTGTATAAACCTTGCGCTGGAAGGCTGCTTCCAAGAGGTGGGTAATAAAGTTATGGAAGTAGGTGTCTGTCAAGCGGTGAGCCAGAGCGAAGCGTTTTTGACGTGGGTCGTCAGATTGGTGCTCCAAGTAATCACTGAGGAGCAATTCATTGAAGGTCGAAGGCGCTTCGACATAGTAGGTCGACATGTGAGCATTGAAGTAACTCTGATGATTGTCTGAAAAGATGAATTGACCAGAATGCCCAATTTCATGAATCAAGGTATAGACATCGCTCAAACGACCTGTCCAGCTCATGAGGACATAAGGGTGCACGCGATATGGATCCGCCGCATAGCCACCAGAATCCTTGCCACTATTGGCAGCAAAGTCCACCCAGCGCTCTTCTTGATAGCGAGCAACTTCCTGACAATATTCTTGCCCCAAAGGTTCTACTGACTTCATGACCAAATCATAGGCGTCGTCAATGGTCACTTCAGGATTCAGGGCGCTGTCCAAGTCCAATTTCCAGTCTGCAAAAGTCATCTTTTCAAGACCATTCACCTTGGAAACATGTTTGAGGTATCTCTGAGCGACTGGCGCAAATTCCTGCATAATGAGATCAATCTGGCGGTCAAACATGGCACGATCCACTTCCTGTTCAGCCAGGAGATAATCAAAGACTGAGTCGTAACCCTTCATATCTGCTAGTAGTTTTTCAGACTTGACTTGGGCTAGATAGGCTGCTGCAGCCGTATTTTGGTGCTTACGAAGTCCCTCTGAGAAGGAACGGAAGGATTTCTCACGAACCTCAGCATCCTCATGGTTTTGGTAGAAATTTTCATAGGTCACAAAGCTGTTTTTGTAGGTCTTGCCATGGACTTCAAAGTCAGCCATTTCGAAATCCCCAGCTCGCATCTTAGTGTAAATGTCCTGTGGACTGTAGAAAACTTCACCCAGATTGGTCAAGGCCTTCTCCACATCAGCCCCTAGATAGTGGGCTTTTTTGATTTTGGCCTGACGAATGGCTGCCGTCAAATGAGGTAATTCACCCAAACGGTCCAAGACTTCCTCATCAGCTTCCACCAAGGCATCGTCAAAGAAGGTCAAGGCTACACTGGCATCTGTTTCAAATTCCATTCCAGCTTGGGCAATGTTAGCAAATTCGTCATTGCTATAGTCTGTCGTCTGAGGCATAAAGCCATAGTTGCCAATATGGCTCATCTGAATGTAGATTTGTTCCAATTCCGCAAAGGCCTTTTCAAAATCCTCAAAAGTATGAAGATTGCCCTTGTAATCACGGCTAAACTGGTTGATGTCTTCACGAGCCTTCTCGATCGCACGTAAGAAATCCTCACGGTCTTGGTATAGGGCTGTTAAATCCCAAAGTTCCTTCTCTGGAAATTCTGAACGGTGTTTTTGTTCCATTTTTTTCCTCTTATTTCTCTAATTCTAATAAAACACTAAGGGCTGATAAAGCGTAAAGTGGTGCTGTTTCTGCTCGCAAAATGCGAGGGCCAAGTCCTGCCAATACTGCTCCCTTAGCTTCAAAACTTTCGATTTCTGCAGGTGACAGACCACCTTCTGGACCAAAGATAAAGAGCAGTTTGGCTCCTTTTCCAAGACCAGAGACCGCTTGTAAGAGCGCAGCGGCTTCTCCTTCTTTTGCCGACTCTTCATAAGCCACTACGACGCGGTCAAACTGGTCAAGTTGGGCTAGAAAGTCTGCTTTCCTTTCAAAAAGCTGAATACTTGGAACAACATTACGCTTGCTTTGCTCTGCTGCTCCAAGGGCAATTTTTTCTAGTTTTTCAACCTTTTTACCCAATTTCTTGCCATCCCATTTGGCGACCGACCAATCGGCAGGAAAGGCCCAAATCTGACTGGCACCCAGTTCGGTTACTTTTTGAGTGACAAACTCCAGCTTGTCTCCCTTGGGAAATCCAGATGCGATGGTCACTTGGACGGGCAGCTCCACATTGTCATCTAGTTTTTCTACCAATTCAAACTGACGGGCTTCCACATCCAGCACACGCGCCAAGCGCTTAATTCCATCATCAAAGACCAAGGTAACCTCATCATCTTCTTTCAAGCGCATAACCTGAAACATATGCTTGCTGGTTTCCTTGTCCTCTATAGTGACAGGAGAGACAGCACTGCCTTTGACAAAATACTGTTGCATGCTAGCCTCCAATCACACCAGAGATATCCTTGGTTTTCTTAAAGATACAGGCATTCCATTCCCCTTGAACCATGTGGGTTTCAAGGAAAAATCCAGCTGACTCAGCCGACTCGCGCACCATATCCCACTTGTCCTTAATAATTCCACTCATGATGAGGTAGCCTTCATCCTTGACCAAGCGATAGGCATCGTCTGTCAGATGAACGAGGATATCCGCCAAGATATTAGCTACAATCACATCTGCCTCAATCTCAACTCCCTTAAGCAAGTCTCCAGCAGCAACATGGATATTTTCCATTCCAGGGTTGAGTTCAATATTTTCCTGAGCAACCCGAACTGCCACATCATCTAGGTCATAGGCGAAAATTTCCGTAGCACCAAGCAGCGAGCTGGCAATAGAGAGAACCCCTGAACCAGTCCCTACATCTAGCACCGTTTCGCCACCACGAAGAACCTGTTCCAAGGCAAAGAGGCTCATCTTAGTGGTTGGATGGGTCCCAGTCCCAAAAGCCATCCCAGGATCCAGCTTGATAATCTTTTCTCCCGCAGTCGCCTCGTATTCTGTCCAAGACGGCACGATGGTCAAATCATGAGTGATACGAGCAGGTTCATAGTATTTCTTCCAGTTGTCTGCCCAGTCTTCCTCAGCCAAGGCAGTCGTACCCATTTTTACCTCTCCCAAGTCCATAAAATCAGTTAGTTCCGCTAGGCGAGCCTGCAAGTCTGCTTCAACCACTGCTACATCAACCGTATCAGGGTAGTAAGCTGTCACTACGACTTCTTCTTGCTGCTCAACCTCTGGGAAAATCTCGCCGAAGCGGTCAACATTTCCCACATAGTCCATGCTGTCTTCAATCGCAACGCCTTGTGCTCCCAGCTCAATCAAGAGATTAGAAACTAACTCCTCTCCCTCACGCTTCACTGTAACTTTTAACTCTTGCCATGTTTCCATCATTAAGATACCAAGCCCGTAAAACACAAAACCAAAATAGGAAATTCTCTGAAGACGCTTGTGTCTAAGAGAAGTTTATCTTTTTGGTACAGTGTTTAGGGCGGATTCAGTTTAGAAATTTAACTGAACCATCCTTTCTAATCACTTACTTTTAAATAATCTTTTAATCTCTCCTGCAACTGAGGTACAACTTGACTGGAACTAAGAAATTCCTCGACATTCATGAGCTGATAGCCCTGTCCTTCATCTCCAAATACGATACTGTCAAACTGGTTCTGTGTTAACTGACCGACTAGAAATACAGATTGTTTATCCGCAAAAAGCATACTTGGATAAACCTTACTCCAAAGCAGACAATCCTCAGTCAGATGAATTCCCAGTTCCTCAAAAACTTCACGCTCCACGCACTCAAAAGGACTTTCATCACCTTCACGTCCACCGCCTGGAAGTTCCCACATATTTGGCCAGGGAATGCTTGCCTTATCATCACGTAAGATAGTCAAGACCTTATCCCCACAAAACAAAGCAATCTTACAGCCTGTGAAATCAGAAATCTCTATTTCCATATTAGACTCCTTCGGCTAATTCCTTTTCCAGCTCGGCTAACCAGTTTTCATAATATCTTTTCTCATCCCGTAACATCCGGCTGCTATTCATTTTCTGTCTAGCAATCTTCATAGCCTTGTGAGTTTGAACTACATCTTTCTTTACCTTAAATTGATACCAAGCTTGAATGACCTGCATATCTGCTGTTTTTAGAGATAAAAAGGATTTGACCCCTCGAATACTTGCATATTCTTCCGCTTTCTTATTATCTCCTTCTATCAGAGCAATTTGAAGAAGGTATAATTGAGAAATAGTTTTAGACATTGGATTGTCTGTTTTCTCTAACACAGACTGAAACTGTTGCTTTGCAAGTTCTATATTATCATCCAATATGAATACCAACCCCTGAAGAGTCTGAACACTTTCTGCAAAACTCCCTCTCACATCCTCATCAACAGACATGACAAAGTCTTTTAAATCATATTCTTGAGGAGCTAGCAAGGTCTGGGCAGAATGCCTCAACATCAGGTAGGCGTATTTCGTATTTTCAGGGTGTTGTAGCAATTCCCAAATTTTTGCGCCATCGGTGATGCCGACTGGCAAAATGTTATTTAGGAAGAAAGACAAATTAAGAAAAATCCAAGTCCCTGCAAAATACCAGCTTCTTGTCAAAAATCCAAACAATATCGCCAATAATATCAAGCAAAGGTGAACTATCAAGCCACCTGAAAGCATTAAGATGATTCTTTGATCAATTTCATTCTCTTTTAAACCAATATACTGAGCACCAACATTTTTTATAACTGCTGTTCGACTAAGATGAAGCCTGCCTGACTTTTTGGTTAAAAGAAAGTTCCCTAATCCAAAAGCCACCAGCCGATAGCCTGTCAAGTAGCCACAAAAAGCATGACCCAGCTCATGAAGAATAAAGATTAAATACATGCTTAGAAGAGCGAAGGCATAACCAAAAGTAAAGGCTAAAACTGCGGAATACCCCAACTCTGCAAATGCGATTGTTCCACAAGCAAAAGCTAGCATAATAAAGACAAAAGCTAGCACATAAACCAAATAAGTCCCAATTTTCTTCATAACACCTCCAACCAACTCCTAGTATCTTGGATAAGGATAAAATTCTCCCTCTTCCAAACCAACTTTTCCTTCTTCAAAGACTTCTTGATTCCATTCCATGACAAATTCCTCTGCTTCTGGATCTTCCAAAAAGTCCATGAGGGTATCTAGCCCAACCTCAGCAGTATCTTTGAGGAAAAGGGCAAAATAAGCTAAAAACTCGCGAGAAAATCCTTTTTTAGGTAGATAAGGGATAACCGTTAAATAGTCTTCTGCATTGACGGTTGACTTGGCAGGATTGTAGAAAAGGACCGCTTCCTCAAAAAGAATGTCATCTGATGAAACCTCTCCGTCTTCATCTACCATCTCCACACCTGCAGCGTTTTGCGCTTCCAATAGAAAACTCACTTCAACCGCGTGGTTGCGCTTGTCCCAACTAATCTCAAAGTCAAAGGGAAAATTCTTCTCCAACTCTTCCTCTAAAACATCTAAAAATCCGTATGTTGCCATTTTGTCCTCTTTCTATGCGACTCTTTAATCGCCCCGATTGCTCGGAAATATGCTAAAATAGATACTACCATCTTACCACAAAATTATTTCATGTCCTAATTATACCATATTACCTTATTTAAACCCTTGGTAGTAGTGATTTTCTTAAAAGTCTGATTTCTTTATTTTTCCTGAAAAATTCACATAAAAAGCCCTCGAAAGGGCTAGGAAATCTATATGATTAATAGGCAAGTAACTAGCACAATTGAATGTACTTTTTTTATTGACTATTACCACGATGCCACACTTAATCTTACGCTTGAATTTTCTTATCTGCAATAGTTTCTGTCAAAGTCTGAGAAAAGTTAAGTCCCATTTCTCGTCCCAACTTATCTGCCCACCTTGGTATGGTCAAGGTCTTTTTAATTGGTTCCTGACTTCCTAGGTATTCTGATACATCAACAGATACCATAGAAATAAAAGATTTATCAAGGTCATAGGTTGACACGAAATCTTCATCATCTTTAAAAGGATCATTATCAATTAAAGACAAGCTATTGATAGCTGATGGCTGGGGCAAATCTCCATCACTCTCTATCAAATCTGCGACAGTTATTCCTAACCACTCCGAACCCATAGCCAAAGCCTCAGAAATTCCCTCGCCTTGTGTTGCTGAAAATTCAAAATCTGGGAAATGGACAAAATAAGTCGCTTTTACCCCATCTGTATCATCATAATAAAATAAAGCTGGATATGTCACTAACATTTCACTACCTCCATATCAAAAAGCAGGGGCTGAATTTTACAATCCAGCTTGCTTTCTTATCCCTCTTTCAGTCTACTTATTTAGCTCACCATGAGGGATTGTGATAGTTCTTTCCCCTTGCTTCTCCATTTTAATATAGGCCTTTACCGCCTTTGGTTTTTATCCAACCATGAGCCGTAAGGAGTTTTTGTGTCATAGGCATAGCGCTCTTACCTCCTGACAACACTATTATAACACGTGCTACACGTATTGTAAAGAGGTGATACGTATTATTCTCTTATACATAAAAGCCCCTAGATGTGGTTCTAAGGGTTTCTAATTTATTCACACCTATTTTCTATTGAAGTAGTAAAAACTGCTTCTTTATCTAGTAATTCATCATCTGTATAGTCAATTGTAAAAGTATCTCGATTTAAGACAGATTGAGGCGGAGTTGAATGAATCATAGGAACACTACGTACCCTATACTTTTTATCTCCAATTTTTACAAACTGATTAACTCTCAAATCTTCGAAATTAGGATTTTCAACAG
>OIEJ01000378.1_pt1 | contig 17598 bp, 19 predicted proteins | sample 1581791 | NCBI WGS metagenome assembly OIEJ01 (sample SAMN03281019, study PRJEB24777) | human gut metagenome | isolation source: fecal sample PR141 from 1 month old male Chinese infant, vaginal delivered... | place: Singapore | collected 2005-11-08 | reverse complement strand
AATACCGGATGATAAAGTAAATAGTTTCGAAAATACAAAAAGACAAACGCCAAAAATGACGTTTGTCTTCGTTCTGAAGCTACCTTCGGGTAGCTTTTTTGTTGCCATTTTCTCTTTAGGATGGTTGATAAGATTAGTCGGAGGGAAAAACAAAAATTTTAATAGATAGGACTATATAAAAAGCGTAATTTATGGTAAAATAATACAGATCAAAAAAGGAGAGAGAAAATGGTAGAACCTAAGTATAAACGTATCTTAATCAAGCTATCTGGTGAAGCCCTTGCTGGCGAACGTGGTATTGGAATTGATATCAAAACGGTCCAAAATATGGCGCTAGAAATCAAGGAAGTTCATGAACTTGGTATTGAAATTGCCTTGGTGATCGGAGGTGGAAACCTTTGGCGTGGAGAACCTGCTGCTGAAGCAGGGATGGATCGCGTCCAAGCGGACTACACAGGGATGCTTGGGACTGTCATGAATGCCCTTGTGATGGCGGATTCGCTTCAACAAGTCGGCGTAGATACCCGTGTTCAAACAGCGATTGCCATGCAACAAGTCGCAGAACCTTATATCCGTGGTCGTGCCCTTCGTCACCTTGAAAAAGATCGGATCGTGATCTTTGGCGCAGGGATCGGTTCTCCTTATTTCTCAACAGATACGACCGCAGCTCTTCGTGCAGCTGAGATTGAAGCAGATGCTATTCTTATGGCGAAAAATGGGGTTGATGGTGTTTACAACGCCGATCCGAAGAAAGACAAGACAGCTGTAAAATTTGAGGAATTGACCCACCGTGATGTCATCAATAAAGGTCTTCGCATCATGGACTCAACGGCCTCCACGATCTCCATGGACAACGACATTGACTTGGTTGTCTTTAATATGAATGAACCAGGCAATATCAAACGAGTTGTCTTTGGTGAAAATATCGGTACAACCGTATCAAATAACGTAGAAAAATAATAGAAAATAGAGGAACATTATGGCAAACCCAATCGTAGAAAAAGCAAAAGAAAGAATGACCCAGTCTCACCAAAGTTTGGGACGTGAATTTGGTAGCATCCGTGCTGGACGTGCAAATGCTAGTCTTTTGGACCGTATTTTCGTAGAATACTACGGAGTAGAGACTCCATTGAACCAATTGGCATCTATCACGATTCCAGAAGCGCGTGTCTTGTTGATCACACCATTTGATAAATCATCTTTGAAAGACATCGAGCACAGCATCAATGCTTCTGACCTTGGAATCACTCCAGCCAACGATGGATCTGTTATCCGCTTGGTCATTCCAGCTTTGACAGAAGAAACTCGTCGTGACTTGGCAAAAGAAGTGAAAAAAGTGGGCGAAAGTGCCAAAGTAGCGATCCGTAATATCCGCCGTGATGCGATGGACGAAGCCAAGAAACAAGAAAAAGCAAAAGAAATCACAGAAGATGAATTGAAAGGTCTTGAAAAAGAGATCCAAAAGGTTACGGATGACGCTGTGAAACACGTTGATGAAATGACAGCGCACAAAGAAAAAGAATTGATGGAAGTTTAATCCATCTCAACTACTACAGGAAAGAAAGACTCAGTTGGCACTGCTGGCTGGGTTTTATTTCCATCATTCTTGTGAAGAGGCAAGAGGAAAGAAGGAAACATGAATACCAATCTAGCAAGCTACATCATGGGAATGGTCATTGATGAAAATGATCACTTCTATTTTGTTCAAAAAGATGGCCAAACCTACGCGCTTGATAAAGCAGAAGGTTCGCATCAAGTTGGAGAAAGTGTCAAGGGCTTTGCCTATGCGGATATGAAGCAAAAGCTCCGACTCACGACACTTGAAGTCACAGCAACTCAAGAAAGCTTTGGTTGGGGGACGGTCACAGAAGTGCGCAAGGATCTGGGAGTCTTTGTGGATACAGGGCTACCAGATAAGCAGATCGTTGTCTCATTAGATATCCTACCGGAGATCAAAGACCTATGGCCTAAAAAGGGCGATCGTCTCTATATTCGCTTGGAAGTAGACAAGAAAGACCGTATTTGGGGGATCTTGGCCTATCAGGAAGATTTCCAGCGTTTGGCTCGTCCAGCTTACAACAATATGCAAAACCAAAACTGGCCAGCCATTGTCTATCGCTTAAAGCTTTCAGGGACCTTTGTTTACCTTCCAGAGAACAATATGCTGGGCTTTATCCATCCAAGTGAGCGCTATGCAGAACCCCGCTTGGGACAAGTCCTAGATGCCCGGGTCATTGGATTTCGTGAGGTAGATCGGACCTTGAACTTGTCGCTGAAGCCACGCTCCTTTGAAATGTTGGAAAACGATGCCCAAATGATTTTGACCTATTTGGAAGCCAATGGAGGCTTTATGACCTTGAATGATAAATCCTCTCCAGAAGAGATCAAGGCAACTTTTGGGATTTCAAAAGGCCAGTTCAAAAAGGCTTTGGGTGGTTTGATGAAGGCGAAAAAAATCAAGCAAGACCAATTTGGAACAGAGATCATCTAAGAGGAGGCTTATGAGAAAATCATTTTATACTTGGCTGATGACAGAGCGCAATCCCAAAAGCAATGCGCCTAAGGCCATTTTAGCGGATTTGGCTTTTCATGAGTCTGCTTTTCCCAAACATACAGATGACTTCGATGAGGTCAGTCGCTATCTGGAAGAGCATGCTAGTTTTTCCTTTAATCTTAGTGATTTTGATGCGATTTGGGAAGAATACCAAGCCCATTAGAAAAGGACAGGTCGAGGATGGTTTTTTCTCGGCCTCTTTGCTATAATAGAAAAAAACACAGGTAGAGAGGTTCTTTTTTTGCAAGAACATTCAGTTGAAATTACATTAACGCATCCAGACGATCTCTTTCATTTGTTTGGATCCAACGAACGCCATCTTCGTTTGATGGAGCAAGAATTTGGGGTGACTATTCACGCCCGGACAGAAATCGTCCAAATCATTGGGGAAGAAGAAAGCTGCGAGCAGGTTCGTCAAGTCATCCAAGCTCTCTTGGTCCTCGTCAACCGTGGCATGACCATTGGAACGCCAGATGTGGTGACCGCTATTACCATGGTGAGAAATGGGGAATTGGATAAGTTCATCGCTCTCTATGAAGAAGAGATTATCAAGGATAGTTTCGGCAAGCCCATTCGGGTTAAAACACTTGGCCAAAAGATCTATGTCGATAGTGTCAAAAATCATGATGTGACCTTTGGAATCGGACCAGCGGGGACAGGGAAAACCTTCCTAGCTGTGACCTTAGCAGTGACCGCCCTCAAGCGTGGTCAGGTCAAGCGCATTATTTTGACTCGTCCAGCCGTTGAAGCAGGAGAAAGCCTTGGTTTCCTTCCAGGGGATCTCAAAGAAAAAGTAGACCCTTATCTCCGTCCAGTCTATGATGCTCTTTACCAAATACTGGGGAAGGACCAAACCACTCGGATGATGGAGCGCGAGATTATCGAGATAGCGCCTTTGGCCTATATGCGGGGGCGGACCTTGGACGATGCCTTTGTCATTCTCGATGAAGCGCAAAATACTACCATCATGCAGATGAAGATGTTTTTGACCCGTCTTGGTTTTAATTCCAAGATGATTGTCAATGGGGATACCAGTCAGATCGACCTTCCGCGAAATGTTAAATCCGGTTTGATTGATGCTCAGGAGAAATTGAAGAACATTTCTCAAATTGACTTTGTGCATTTCTCTGCCAAGGATGTCGTGCGCCATCCAGTCGTCGCAGAAATTATTCGGGCCTACGAGCCAATCCCAAATCCAGTGCTCAAAGAAAAACCGAATGTGGAAGAAGAAACGGAATAAAAGAAGAGGCAAAGATCAGAGGATCTTTGCCTTTTGAATGTTAGACATTAAACCAATTCATCAATTGGTGTGAGATTTCTCTCTTGACTCAATGACCTTTTTACTCCTTATCCGATTGTTTTAATTGATTTTATTGTATAGAAAAGTTGGTTAAAAAGCAGGAAAAATTTGAGCTTGCATTCCTTTAGCTTATTTGCTAAACTAATCCCTAAAGGAGGAGTGTCAAATGGAAAATTTATATGTGAAGTTAGTAGCTTATCGTGAAATGGAGACAGAGCGTTTACGTTTGCGTCCGGTCACTCTTGAGGATGCACCGGCTATGTTTGAGTATGCTTCTGATGAAGCTGTTACGCGCTATACTTTTCCAACCAATCAAAGTCTTGAAGAGACGCGTAATAATATTGCCCTCTTTTACCTGGCCAGTCCACTTGGAAGATGGGGGATCGAGCTCAAAGAAAATGGAAAATTTATTGGGACGATTGATTTACTGGACTTGGATCTTCGTCTGAAAAAGGGGAGTATCGGCTATGTTCTCAACAAAGACTATTGGAACCAAGGTCTTGCGACAGAAGCTACCAAGACTGTGATTGCCCTAGCTTTTGAACAGATAGGGATGAATAAGCTCATTGCCGTTCATGACAAGGACAACCCAGCTTCTGGCCGAGTGATGGCCAAAGCAGGGATGCAATTGTCCCATGAAGAAGCTTATGCGATGCTAGACCCGCATGAAGAGGGGCGAATGGTGACGAGAGTCCATTATGTCCTTACTAAGGAAGAATATTTGGCAGAAAAATGAGCCAGGATATTGACAAAAGGCCTATCTCCATGATATAGTAGATGGGTACTGCTGGTTTAGCTCAGTCGGTAGAGCGCATCCATGGTAAGGATGAGGTCGCCGGTTCAATCCCGGCAACTAGCATTGTCATAGTATGAAAGAGAAGCTTCTAGATGTTTAGGCTTCTCTTTTTACGTATAGAGGTCATCTCATAGTATGCTATTTTCAACAATTTTCAAAAAAACGTTGACAAGCACGGAAATAAGTGATAAAGTTAGAACAACAAAGAGAAAGGAGACAACCATCATGAACAAAGTAGATGTTTTGATGACACAATTGAATACACAACTTCTCCAATCTCAGTTGAGTTCCATTTAAAAAATGAATGAAACCCAAGATGGAGGAGTCTGTCTTGGGTTTTTTGTGTGCATTTTTGCCTGCCTTAACTGAATTGGTGATAGGCATCAGAAGGCCCAAGTGTGGACTGAGACTGCTCTCAGCTCCTTACTTGGGTTTTTTCTGTGTCGTTTTGAAAAGGAGAGTAGATGATAAGAGCTATTTGGGAGTATATCAGAGAGCGCAAGTGGCGCTATATTAGCATTGCTGTGGTCCTGATTCTTTATGATTATACCTTATTGATCCCGACGCAAGTCATTCAGCGTCTAGTGGATCATTTGAGTCAGCAGACGCTGACGCAATCCAACTTTGTATGGGATATGGTCCTCTTGGTAGGATCAGCCATCCTCAATTACCTGACGGCTTTTTATTGGCAGTTGCGCCTCTTTCAATCGTCCATCCATTTTAAGTCGACCCTTCAGGAGCAAGCTTTTCGTAAGCTAGTAGCTATGCGGCGTCCCTTTTTTGAGAAATTCCGTTCAGGAGATCTCTTGACGCGCTTTACGACAGATGTCGATGGCATGGCTGATATGGCTGGTTACGGAATGATGATTATCCTTTATGGTGGCGGTTTATTTACCTTTATTATATTGGCCATGTTTTTCATTTCTTGGCAACTAACCTTGATTTGTTTTATCCCCATGATATTTCTTCTCGTATCCACCTATTTTTTGAGTAAAAAGCAGGAGGACTACATTGAGCAAAACCGGGAAGCAGTCGCTCAGTTGAATGATGAAGTCTTGGAGTCCATCGAAGGGATTCGGGTCATGCGTGCCTATAGTAGACGGGACCAGCAGGTCAAACAGTTCCAAACAAAAACAGCTAGTCTTGCAAAAACAGGAGATAAGATCGCCTCTATCCAATATTCTTTTGGCCCTTTAGCCCTTTTGTTTATTGGTTTTTCGACGGTCCTACTCTTGGTATTTGGAGGTCAGTCATTAGCAAGTGGGCAATTGAGCTTAGGAAAACTCTTGGCCTTGCAACTGTATTTGGTCTTCTTGGTTGAGCCTATGTGGATGCTATCAGATTTTATCTTGGTCTATCAGACAGGGCAAATGTCCTTTAAGAAGTTAAAAGAGGTGATTGATGAAACAGATGATTTAGAGCCAGATGGTCCGCATTTCTTGGAACAAATTGATTCGGTAGAGTTTAAGGATTATTCCTTCTGCTATCCTGGTGCTGAGCAAAAGAGCCTGTCAGGTATTGATTGGACCGTTCAGAAAGGCCAAACAGTAGGGATTGTTGGTCGTACCGGATCAGGAAAGACTACCCTGGTACGGCAATTCTTGCGGCAGTACCCAGTTGGTGAGGGGGAATTCTTGATCAACCAGCAACCGATTGTCGCCTACAAGCGGCGCTCCATTGAAGATAAAATTGGCTATGTTTCCCAAGAACATATTTTATTCTCAAAATCCATTCGTGACAATATCGCTCTGGGTAAAAATGGTGCTAGTGAAGAGGATTTAGTAGAAGCGGTAGCCCAAGCTGCTTTTGCGGATGATCTCGAGCGGATGTCTCAGGGGATGGACACCATGATCGGTGAGAAAGGGGTCTCTGTATCAGGAGGTCAAAAACAACGGATCTCTCTGGCGCGTGCCTTTTTAAGGGATGCAGAGCTCTTGCTGTTAGATGATTCCCTTTCTGCAGTGGATGCCAAGACCGAACAGGCCATTATTGCCACCATTCAAACAGAACGAAAAGGCAAGACGACCATCATTGTTTCTCATCGCTTGTCTGCTGTCCATCAGGCGGATTGGATCATTGTCTTGGATCAAGGACAGATTGTCGAAGAAGGCAGAGCTAGTGATCTGCTAGCTCAAGAGGGTTGGTACTACGAACAATACCAACGGCAACAAAAACAGGAAGGAGAATAAGATGAAAGTATTGAAACGATTATTATCTAGGATCACGCTTTATCCTACAGTCTTTCTTGTTGGCTTTATTTGTCTCTTATTAGCGACCATCTTTTCTGAGTTGTCTCCATTCATTCTTCAAAAGATGATTGATGGGCCTTTGACCGCACTGACCCATGGCGGAGAGCAAGGTCAGCTACTCCAGATGGGAGGTTTTTATCTCTTGGTCTTGAGCATTGGACAGCTGATTAGCTACCTAGGAAATCGGATCTTATTGCATGGAAGCAATCAAGTGACGGCTAACCTAAGAGACCAAGCCTTTCAAGTCATGCAAGGTCTACCGATCTCTTATTTTGATGATAAGCCGGCTGGAAAGATCGCGACAAGAATTGTCAATGATACGGAAACCTTGCGGACCCAGTTTTATAACTCCTGTATGGTGTTGATTATCTTTTTAGTACGTTTTCTCTTTGTTCTAGGGATTCTCTTTTACCTGAGCCCTATGATGGGCCTTCTCTTGTGTTTGGTCTTTCCGATTTTCTACGGGATCCAGTATCTCTACAAGGTCATGACGGACCAGCCGATGAAGGATTTCTTTGATGCGCGAAGCGAGGTCAATACCCAAGTCAATGAACTCTTGCATGGTGCCAGCATGATCCAACTCTACGGGCAAGAGCCCCATGTTATCGAGGAGTTTGAAGCTACTACGCAGAAGATGCTAGGGGCTAATGACCGGATCCTTTTAGCTGATTCAATCGCTTCTTGGACCTTGACGGAATTGCTCAAATATTTGGTCATTGCAGGTATTTTGACCATCGCTGGCATGTCTTACTTAAAAGGGAATATTGGTGTGACGGCTGGTTTCTTGTTTATCAATATCAACTATGTCATGAACCTCTTTGAACTAATGGCTGCCCTTAGTCGTCAATTTCCTAATATTCGGCGATCACTAGAGACGGGGAGTCGTGTCCTTGCCTTCTTAGATCAACCCTTAGAGGCCGATGGTGTATCGGAACTGAAGATAGAAAAGGCTCAAGTCGTGTTTGACAACGTTCAATTTGCCTATGAAGAAGGCAAGCCAGTTCTGCGGGATATTGCTTTTCAGGCTAGCCCTGGGGAAACCATCGCCCTTGTGGGCCATACTGGATCGGGTAAATCTTCGATTATGAACCTGCTCTATCGTTTCTACGATCCTCAAGAAGGAGCAATTTTGATCGATGGTCAAGATATTCGCCAAGTCTCTCGTGAGAGCCTACGAAGTCACATGGGAATTGTCTTGCAAGATCCTTATCTATTTACAGGAACCATTGCGAGTAATGTGGCCATGAGCCAGGATCACATTGATCGGGATGCGGTCAAAGAGGCGCTGAAAAAAGTCGGAGCATGGCCCTTTGTAGAGCGCCTTGAAAAGGGAATCGACCATCCAGTCGTAGAAAAGGGATCCGCTTTTTCAAGTGGCGAGCGACAGTTGATTTCCTTTGCGCGGACGCTCTATATGAATCCGCAAATTCTGATTTTGGATGAGGCAACCTCTCACATCGATACAGAGACGGAAGAAGTCATCCAGAAGGCCATGGCAGTCCTGCAAAAAGGACGGACGACCTTTATCATTGCCCACCGCTTGTCCACTATCCAAGATGCGGATCAGATCTTAGTCTTATCTGAAGGACGCATTGTAGAGCGTGGTCGACATGAGGATTTGATCGCGCAAGGCGGGATCTATGCCCAGATGAATGCCATCCAGCAAACGGTAGTGTAAGATGATCATGCAAAGAAAAAGTTTGAAAACCAGCCTGTATCTAGTCTATAGGCTGGTTTTTGTGATATAATAAAGTGATAATAGTGAGGTGATCCAGATGTATATTGAAATGGTCGATGAGACGGGCCAAGTCTCTGACGAAATCTTAAAACAAACACGAGAAATTTTGGAATTTGCGGCCCAAAAGATTGGGAAAGAAGACAAGGAGATGGCGGTAACGTTTGTGACCAACGAACGCAGTCATGAACTCAATCTTGAATACCGAGATACGGATCGTCCGACAGATGTCATCAGTTTAGAATACAAGCCTGAGATGGAGATTGCGATTGATGAGGAAGATTTGGCTGAAAATCCAGAATTGGCAGAGATGATGGCAGAATTTGATACCTATATCGGTGAGCTCTTTATTTCAATTGACAAGGCGCATGAGCAGGCCAAAGAATATGGCCACAGCTTTGAGCGCGAGATGGGATTTTTAGCAGTACATGGCTTTCTTCATATCAATGGCTATGATCATTATACGCCGGAGGAAGAAAAGGAAATGTTTGGCTTACAGGAAGAGATTTTGACAGCCTATGGACTCACACGACAATAAACGAAAATGGAAAAACCGGGACTTCACTTCTAGTTTGGAGTTCGCAATTACAGGGATTTTTACTGCCATTAAAGAGGAGCGCAATATGCGCAAGCATGCTCTTTCTTCATTAGGAGCCCTTCTTGCGGGTTTGCTTTTTCGGATTTCTGCAACAGAATGGCTCTTTTTATTGCTCAGCATCACCTTGGTCATTGCTTTTGAGATTGTGAATTCGGCTATTGAAAATGTGGTGGATCTGGCCAGTGACTATCATTTTTCGATGTTAGCAAAGAACGCCAAAGACATGGCGGCTGGGGCTGTTCTGGTCGTATCAGGTTTTGCCTTGGTGACAGGATTGATCATTTTTGTGCCCAAATTCTGGGCTTTGGTATTTGGATAAGAGGGAACATGCCCTCGTGAAAGGAAATTATGACGTTTAAATCAGGCTTTGTAGCCATTTTAGGACGTCCCAATGTTGGGAAGTCAACTTTTTTGAACCACGTCATGGGGCAAAAGATTGCCATCATGAGTGACAAGGCGCAGACAACGCGCAACAAGATTATGGGGATCTACACTACCGATAAAGAGCAAATTGTCTTTATCGATACTCCGGGGATTCACAAACCCAAGACAGCTCTCGGGGACTTCATGGTGGAATCAGCCTACAGCACACTTCGAGAAGTCGATACGGTCCTCTTTATGGTGCCAGCGGATGAAGCGCGTGGCAAAGGCGATAACATGATTATGGAGCGCTTAAAAGAGGCTAAAGTACCTGTCATTCTTGTGGTCAATAAGATCGACAAAGTCCATCCAGATCAACTCTTAGCACAAATTGATGATTTTAGAAATCAAATGGATTTCAAGGAAATTGTGCCGATTTCAGCCCTTCAAGGCAATAATGTCTCGCGATTGGTGGATATCTTAAGTGAAAATTTGGAAGAAGGTTTCCAATATTTCCCAGAAGACCAAATCACCGATCACCCAGAGCGTTTCTTGGTTTCTGAGATGATTCGTGAAAAGGTGCTTCAATTGACCCGCGAAGAAATTCCGCATTCAGTTGCGGTCGTGATTGATTCCATGAAGCGAGACGAAGAAACGGACAAGATTCATATCCGTGCGACCATTATGGTCGAGCGGGATAGCCAAAAAGGAATTGTCATTGGAAAGCAAGGTTCCATGCTTAAGAAAATCGGAACCCTTGCGCGGAAGGATATCGAGCTGATGCTAGGGGACAAGGTCTTTCTTGAAATCTGGGTCAAGGTCAAGAAAAATTGGCGGGATAAGAAATTGGATCTTGCTGATTTCGGATATAACGAAAAAGAATATTAAGAAGAGGTGGGCAGAAGCCTGCTTCTTGTTTTTGAAAGGAGTTTTATGCCGGAATTACCAGAAGTTGAGACCGTTCGACGAGGTCTTGAGAAATTAATTCTTGGAAAAACTATCCAGTCAGTGGAAGTAAAGTATCCAAAGATGATCCATACAGATCTAGATGCCTTCCTTCATGATATACCGGGGCAAGCGGTTCGCGCCATGGGACGACGGGGCAAATACCTTTTGTTTTATCTGACGGATCTGGTCCTCATCTCGCATTTGCGGATGGAAGGCAAGTATTTCTTTTATCCAGATGAGGTTCCTCTTCGCAAGCACGCCCATGTCTTCTTTCATTTTACAGATGGCAGCACCCTGGTCTATGAAGATGTTCGCAAGTTTGGGACCATGGAAGTCCTAGCACCTGAGCTTCTAGACAGCTATTTTTTGAATAAAAAACTTGGCCCAGAACCTACGGAAGAGGATTTTAAAGGACCAGCCTTCCAAGCAGCCCTTAAACAGTCCAAGAAACCTATTAAATCAGCTCTTTTAGACCAAAAAATGGTAGCTGGGTTGGGTAATATATACGTGGACGAGGTCCTCTATCGAGCCCAGGTTCATCCGGCACGGTTAGGTCAAAGTTTGACGGCTAGAGAAGTCAAAGCCATCCGCAAAGAAACAATTGCTGTTCTTGCTCAGGCTGTTGAAAAGGGTGGCTCCACCATTCGCTCCTACAGCAATGCTTTTGGCGAGGATGGCACCATGCAGGAAGAGCATCAAGTCTATGGCAAGACAGGTCAGCCTTGTTTGCGCTGCGGGACACCGATTGAGAAAATCCAGCTGGGGGGACGCGGGACCCATTTTTGCCCCCACTGCCAAAAGGAGAACTAGATGGCGAGAATCATCGGATTAACAGGAGGGATTGCTTCAGGAAAGTCCACTGTCACCTCCTATCTAAGAGATAAAGGTTATATGGTCATCGATGCTGATCGAGTAGTTCATGACTTACAAGCACCAGGAGGAGCCCTTTACCGTGTCTTAGTAGACCATTTTGGGAAGGAGATTCTCACAGAAAATGGAGAACTGGATCGCGTCGCTCTCGGCCAACGAATTTTTTCAGATCCTAGTGAACGAGACTGGTCCAATCGCGTCCAAGGCCAGCTGATTCGTGAGGCTCTGGTAGATGCAAGAGACAGGCAAGCAGCTCAAACAGCTCTCTTTTTTATGGACATTCCGCTCTTAATCGAGCAGCATTATGAAGAGTGGTTTGAGGCTGTATGGTTGGTAGCTGTCTCAAAAGAAACCCAGCTCAAGCGTCTGATGGAACGCAACCACTTGTCAGAAATACAGGCTCAAGAGCGCATTGCAGCTCAAATGCCGTTAGACGAAAAAAGAGCCCATGCAGATCTGGTTCTAGACAACAATGGAGATCTCGCTGTTCTCTATACTCAGTTAGATGTAGCTCTACAACAATTAGAAAGAAGATGATTTTATCACAAGAGAAGTCAATTGGCGTAAAAATTTATGGATCGCTTGGATCGGTTGTTTTTTCATCGGAGCTAGCCTTTCCTTAGTTGTACCGTTTATGGCCATTTTTGTGGAAGAATTGGGTGTTACGGGCAAGGCTGTTCCTTTTTATGCAGGGATTGCTGTTGCGAGTTCTTCTGTCACCTCTGCGATCATGTCTCCTATCTGGGGAAGCCTGGCTGACCGCTTTGGTCGCAAACCCATGATGCTTAGAGCTTCTGTTGCCATGACCCTGACCATGGGCGGGATCGCCTTTGTGCCGTCGGTCTTTTGGCTTTTGGTTTTGCGCTTACTCAATGGTGTCTTTTCAGGCTTTGTTCCTAATAGTACAGCCTTGATCGCAAGCCAAGTCCCCAAGGACCAATCGGGCTATGCCCTAGGGACCTTATCGACCGGTGTTGTGGCGGGTACCCTGATGGGTCCCTTGATTGGGGGCTTCATTGCGGAGAATTTGGGAATGCGCAATGTCTTTCTTTTAGTAGGATTCTTCTTATTTCTGGTTTCCCTTTTGACCTTCTGGGGGATCGAGGAAAACTACGAGCCCCTTCCAAAAGAAGAACAAAAATCCAGCTGGGAATTGGTAAAATCTATTCAGCAAAAAGATATCCTCTTGGGCCTCTTTTTAACCAGTATGACAATTCAAATGATCGCTCAATCTATATCACCAGTCCTGCCGCTCTATGTGAGGGCTTTAGGGCAAAAAAATAATCTCATCTTCGTGTCGGGGATGATCGTTTCAGCTATGGGAGTCTCTAGCATGCTCTTTGCAGGTTGGATGGGGAAATTAGGAGATCGCATAGGAAATCACAGGCTTTTATTGATTGCTCTTTTTTATAGTGGTTGTCTTTATATGCTGTGCGCCCAAGCACAAAATCCGCTACAATTGGGGATTTTACGCTTTCTCTTTGGGATTGGAACCGGAGCCTTATTGCCAGGAGTTTCCGCTTTGTTAAATCGCTTAACTCCTCCAGAAGGCATCTCACGGATCTTTAGCTACAACCAACTCTTTTACTATCTAGGAGGCGTATTAGGACCTATGATGGGATCTGGAATTTTCATGCATTTTGGTTACCATTGGGTCTTCTATGGAACGGCGCTCCTGGCCTTTACAGACTTATTGTTCCTCTTGTTCTTATTTAGAAAGTATTTGAAAGTGAGAGAAATTCGTGCGAATTAAAGTTCAATTGACCTGCACCAGCTGTGGCAGTCAGAATTATTTAACTAGTAAAAATACTAAAACCCATCCCGAAAAGATTGAGGTTTTGAAATACTGTCCCAAGGAAAGAAAAGTAACCTTACATATTGAATCGAAATGAATTTCATGGTATAATAGTGAAGATTTTAAGGAGTTTTGAATATGAGCGGAGTATTAACAACTATTTTACTAGTATTATCAGTATTGATTATTATCGCAATTTTTATGCAGCCAACTAAAAACCAATCGAGCAACGTCTTTGACGCCAGCTCAAATGACTTGTTTGAACGTTCAAAAGCACGTGGCTTTGAAGCCGTGATGCAGCGTTTGACAGGAGTCATGATTTTCTTCTGGCTGTTGATCGCGATGATCTTGATGGCACTTTCTAGTAAATAAGATAGGCTCAGACAAGTTCTTTGCCTATTTTTATTTTGCAAAAGTTCCCTTTAATCAGTAAAGTACGAGATCAGAAACGATAGAAGAAGGAGGCTGGCTAGCCAGCAAGAACCAAAATGAAAACAAAGATTATAGACTATTTACAAGAGCACGGCAAGGTCCAGATCCATGACCTAGCAGCTGCTCTACAAAAAGAAGGCTCCAAGGACTTCCGTGAGTTGGTGAAGACCATTTCTTTGATGGAACGCCGCCATGAGTTGAAGTTTGAGGACGATGGTTCGCTGAGTCTGGCCAAAAAGAAGGCGGCACCCATCACGCTCAAGGGGATCTTTCATGCTCATAAAAATGGCTTTGGTTTTGTCAGTTTAGAAGGCGAAGAAGAGGATCTCTTTGTCGGTCGAAATGATGTCTCTTATGCCATTGATGGCGATACTGTTGAATTCGTCATTACTAAGGTTGCAGACCGTAACAAAGGAACAGCAGCAGAAGCCAAGATTATCGATGTCTTGGAGCATAGCATCAAAACGGTGGTCGGGCTAATTGTTCTAGATGAGGAAAAACCTAAATATGCCGGCTACATTCGGTCCAAAAATCAAAAGATCAGCCAGCTGATCTATGTGAAGAAACCGGCGCTTCAATTGGAAGGAACTGAAATCCTTAAGGTCGAAATTGACCAATATCCGAGCCGCAAGCACAATTATTTTGTAGCGACAGTGCGAGATGTTGTCGGTCACGTGACAGATCCGGGGATCGATGTCTTAGAAATCTTGGAATCCATGGATATCGTCTCAGAATTTCCAGAAGAAGTGTTGAAAGAGGCCAAGCAGGTTCCAGATGCACCGTCTGAAAAGGATCTAGAAGGACGTTTGGATCTGCGAGAGGAGATTACCTTTACGATCGATGGGGCAGATGCCAAAGACTTGGACGATGCGGTCCATATCAAGCCACTCAAGAACGGCAATTTTGAGCTGGGGGTTCACATCGCAGATGTCTCTTATTATGTTACAGAAGGCTCAGCACTCGACAAGGAAGCTTTAAATCGTGCAACCTCTGTCTATGTGACTGACCGGGTAGTCCCTATGCTTCCAGAACGCTTGTCCAATGGGATCTGTTCTTTGAATCCCAATGTGGACCGCCTGACCCAGTCTGCCATTATGGAGATTAATCCTCATGGCAAGGTCGTCAAGCATACCATTACCCAAACAGTGATCAATACGACCTTCCGAATGACCTATAGCGACGTCAATGATATCTTAGAGGGAGACGAAGAAAAGGCTCAAGCGTTTAAGAAAATTGTCCCAAGTATTCATCAAATGGCCACCCTGCATGGTATTCTAGAAAGCATGCGGATTCGCCGAGGAGCCCTCAATTTTGATACCAATGAGGCTAAAATCTTGGTCAATAAAGAAGGAAAACCGGTCGATATTGTCCTCCGTCAAAGAGGAATTGCAGAGCGGATGATTGAGTCCTTTATGCTGATTGCTAATGAGACAGTGGCGGAGCACTTTACACGACTGAAACTGCCGTTTATCTACCGGATCCACGAAGATCCAAAGGCAGAAAAAGTACAGAAGTTTATCGACTATGCTTCTAGCTTTGGGATCCAGATCTACGGAACTGCTAGTGAGATGAGCCAAGAAGCCCTGCAAGAAATTATGCGCAAGGTTGAAGGAGAACCTTATGCAGATGTCCTTTCGATGATGTTGTTGCGCTCGATGCAACAGGCACGTTACTCAGAGCACAACCATGGCCACTATGGGCTTGCTGCGGAATATTATACCCACTTTACTAGTCCCATTCGCCGGTATCCGGACCTGATGGTTCATCGAATGGTGCGCGAATACAGTAAATCCCAAGAAGTGGCAGAACACTTTGAACAAGTCCTTCCAGACATTGCCAGCCAATCCTCTAGTCGAGAGCGCCGGGCTATTGACGCCGAGCGCGAAGTAGAGGCTATGAAAAAGGCCGAATACATGGAAGACTATGTTGGGGAAGAGTACGATGCCGTGGTTTCGAGCGTTGTGAAATTTGGCCTCTTTGTGGAGTTGCCAAATACAGTCGAAGGTTTGATCCATATTACCAATCTTCCTGAATACTACCATTTTAACGAACGGGATCTCACCCTTCGTGGGGAAAAATCGGGAGTGACTTTCCGTGTCGGTCAGCAAATCCGGATCAAGGTCGAAAGAGCTGACAAGATGACCGGAGAGATTGATTTCTCCTATATCCCAAGTGAATGGGATATCGTCGAAAAAGGCCTCAAGTCTAAAGGCCGTGACCGAGATGGCAATCGCCGGGATCGCAGACGCAAAGACAAAAAAGTTTCTAAGGGTTCGACCGTTAAAAGAGATGCAAAAGGAAAAGAATCCTCCAAAAAGAAAAAAGGAAAGAAACCATTTTACAAGGAAGTAGCAAAGAAAGGAGCCAACCATGGCAAGGGGCGAAGGAAAGGTCGTCGCGCAAAATAAAAAGGCGAGACATGACTATACAATTGTAGAAACCATTGAAACAGGAATGGTGCTAACAGGGACCGAAATCAAAAGTGTCCGTGCTGCACGGATCAACCTAAAAGACGGTTTTGCACAAGTTAAAAATGGAGAAGTTTGGCTCAGCAACGTCCATATTGCCCCTTATGAGGAAGGCAATATCTGGAACCAAGATCCAGACCGTCGTCGCAAGCTTCTTCTTCATAAAAAGCAAATCCAAAAGCTGGACCAAGAAACCAAAGGGACAGGAATGACCCTGGTGCCTTTAAAGGTCTATCTCAAGGATGGCTATGCCAAATTGCTTTTGGGACTCGCTAAAGGGAAACATGATTATGACAAGCGTGAATCCATCAAACGTCGGGAACAAAACCGGGATGTCGCACGGGTCATGAAACAATACAATACACGTTAATCAAAAAGCAGTTTTGAAACTTGTTTCAGAACTGCTTTTTTCTCGGAGAGGGGCCTTTTTTCTAACTTGTAAAAAGGGGCTTTTTCCTGTATGATAAGAGTACCGAAAGAATAAGGAGAAGCCACATGACACAAAAATTAATCGCCTACAAGCGCATGCCTATCTGGACCAAGGAGACTATGCCAGAAGCTCTTCAAAGAAAGCACAATACCAAGGTAGGAACCTGGGGGAAGATTACAGTTCTAAAAGGTCAGTTAAGATTTATTGAATTGACAGAAGACGGGGAAGAAATCGCGAGCCACATCTTTGAAGCAGGTGCAGAGAATCCCATGGCAGAGCCCCAGGCCTGGCATCGGGTCGAAGCTGTGACAGATGATGTGGAGTGGTACTTGGAATTTTACTGTGAACCCAAAGATTATTTTCCAAAAAAATACAAGACCAACCCTGTCCATTCAGAGGTGCTAGAAGCAGTAGGAATTGTTCCAGCCGGAAAGGCCTTGGATCTTGGATGTGGTCAAGGACGTAATGCCCTCTTTTTAGCCCAACATGGTTTTGATGTGACAGCCGTGGATCAAAATGAGCTGGCCTTAGAGATGCTCCAAAGTATTGTTGCCGAAGAAGATTTAGAGATGCCAGTCGGGCTTTATGATATCAATGCTGCATCGCTCACCCAAGACTATGACTTGATTGTGTCCACAGTCGTATTCATGTTTCTAGAAGCCGATCGGATTCCAGCCATCATCCGCAATATGCAAGAGCACACCACTCCAGGTGGCTATAACCTCATTGTCTGTGCCATGGATACAGAAGATTATCCTTGCCAACTGCCTTTCTCCTTCACTTTTAAAGAAGGCGAATTGGCAGACTATTACAAGGATTGGGAATTGGTCAAGTACAATGAAAATCCAGGCCACCTCCATCGCCGGGATGAAAATGGCCATCGGATTCAACTACGCTTTGCGACTATGTTAGCAAGAAAACCCTAATCAAATCATGACCACCCGTCAAACGGGTGGTTTGTACCAGGGCTATAAGCCCAGATAACTAGCCAGCGCCTAAAGACGCTGGCTTTCACTTTGTTCAAGCCTTATTGCATTTGACTCGTCACAAGCCTCTCAAAGAG
>OIEJ01000376.1_pt1 | contig 17647 bp, 18 predicted proteins | sample 1581791 | NCBI WGS metagenome assembly OIEJ01 (sample SAMN03281019, study PRJEB24777) | human gut metagenome | isolation source: fecal sample PR141 from 1 month old male Chinese infant, vaginal delivered... | place: Singapore | collected 2005-11-08 | reverse complement strand
TGGCTCGACGACCGGACAGCGCAGCTGGCCGGGAGCCGAAGGTGTCCAGTATGGGTGTGCTTTTAAAGCCTTTAAGGATTAAAAAGAGACATCACAGCAGGAAGAAGAAGAGAAAGCAGACAGACTGCAGGGATCAAACCGGAAACGTAAGGATGCAGGCTGGAGAGAATATGTTTTTCATGCCGCCGGAAAGTAGCCATGATAAACCGGCGGCATACCAGACGGGGCGTCAGGAACGGAGCTTATTTTCCTTCCTGAACTGCGCAACGCTATACCAGATTGAAGCCAGGAAAGCGAAAACGGTGATCAGGACACGAAATTCGTCACCCGGCTCTTTCCCCTTCAGCATCAGCGTTATGATGATGCCGGCAACGATAATCCACGCAATACCACTCCAGAGGCGCAGCTTATCCGCCACGACATTAATCAGAACAAAAGCAACGGCCAGGATAGCCCCCCACAGAGCCGGAACAGGCTGAAACGGAATAAAAAACAGGTTAATACCGGTTAAAAGCGTCACGGCAGCAAACATCAGAGACATACGCACAGATTACCCTCCCTGGACACACTGAGTAAGAAAATCAATTCTGCTGATCCTCGCCCGGTTTATTATATTCAGGCGCATTTGCGCGCGGCAACTGCTGACTGTTCAGCCGATGTACGCGGAGCCGTTCACGGAAATACTCGCGCAGGTGCTCAGGCTGTTCCCGTTCAACAAGTTCCGGCACGACGGGCTTGCTCATCCTTTCCTGCCAGGCGACAGCAGCGGCCACCTATCGACGGCAACTTTGTCCTGCTCCTCTTTTGAAAAAGAGGCAATATTCCACTGCGACATACGCAAATTCCGCAAAAGAAGAAAAGGTACGCAGATATTACGCTCTTAATCCTTAACTGGCGACCTGTTGAGGTGAGGCCTGTACGCAGCGCCGCAGGCGTGGCGAACCGCCTCACCGGCAGGCGAAGCCTGCCAGGATTTTCGCGCGGCCGCACCGATCTGCGAAGCCGGGTAAGCTCCCCACAGATCGTGCCGTCTCAGACCTTAAACGGGGCGTCGGGCGCCCCGATGTAGTATCAGTCCAGAGCCGCGTAAATAGCAGCGCATTCGTCATGAGAGTCAATGAAATTCCACAGCTGCGATTCCCGCAGCATCAGGTGGCGTGTCAGGGCAGCATCACCGCGTTCATGGTGCAGCCAGATACGGCGGTTGATCGCCAGCGCCGTAATGATAACTCCGGCCGCATCCGCGCTGACGGACCGATCAAACCAGTTATCCGGGTTAGTCAGATGGAAACGGTCACCGTCAGGCATCATGTAGCCGCCGCCCTCCGGAATACGGATGAAATGCCAGAAGCCTCCGCAGTAATCGGTGATGTGTTTCTCAGCGAGCGCATAGACCTGCATCTCTCCGGCAAGAAAATCGTTACCAAACAGATCCGGCAGGAACGAGAGACGGTCGGACTCCTCAACATTCAGCATGGTTTGACGGGCATGATACATAGCAACCTCCACAGGTTCATAAGAGTGCGGCACCGGGTTGTGCCGTGCCGACACGACAGCCCGGCGGAAAGCGGAAGATGCAGGGGCGACACCGGAGGCCGCAGCGCAGATAAAGCACGAAGCTGGTCTGGACGGTTTTCGAGCGAAACCTGAGCGAGAAAACGACGGGAAGAACGGCGAGCATCATAAAAAAACTGCGACCGGGCGAGGATGGCGGCGTCAGCGAACCCTTGCATCTGCAGCAGCCGGGCTAAAGTGAAGGCACGGCACTACCCGTCGCGATGCAGGAGGTTGAATAAAAGGTTTCTCTACCCCGTATTTCGAGCGCAGGGAGAAAAGCAGAAGCAAATGTCGCAACGCGACAGACGCAGGAATCAGGCCGCAGACCGGAGGGAGGGGGCCGGACAAAGCGGAGCCGGCGGCAACGACAAGCCGGCGAAGTCCTTATCCGGTGTTGATGGCATGGCGCCAGTTTATCAGTTGCCTGTCACCAGGCGGCCCGGGAGACCTCTCGTTCTGAGCTTACCGGCGATCTGGTTTATCACTGGCCACGGAGATACCAATGTACATACCGCTTCCCCAGATAATCTGAGAGAGCACAAATAGCCACTGAGGGACGTCAACAATCAACAGCGGAAGAAGAGCAACCGTCACGATTAAAATCAGGCGGCTACCGAATTGCCGGCGCACCGGTTCAGCGGCGTCAACCGGGACGCCTGCATATCGCAGAACCTGCCTTAAACCCGTATTCATAATCACTCCACTCAGAATAAATGCACTGTACTTCAGTATATTACATTTTATTAGATAACGATTCTCCGGACTGGCAGTGATCCTTCTGAAATTTCCCTGTTTTTGCAGGAACAGCAAATGGTTACAGACAACGGCAACAAGATGACTTGAAAAAAAACGGCCTCCGCAAAATAATACTGTATATATATACAGTTTCAAGCGAGGGAAAAACGATGAAGTTCATTCCTGCAGTATCAGAAGCCAGCATAGTAAAAATTCCTTTGTTCACAGAGCGATGCCCTGCGGGTTTTCCGTCACCGGCTGCGGACTACACGGAGTCTGAACTGGATCTGAATGAGTACTGCATTCACCGGCGCCACTCCACCTATTTTGTCAGGGCGATTGGCAACTCAATGACTGATATTGGCCTCTATTCCGGCGATCTGATGGTCGTGGATAAAGCAGAACAGCCGCGGCACGGGGATATTGTTATCGCGGAAATTGAGGGTGAATTCACCGTAAAACGCCTGCTTCTGACGCCGCGGCCAGCCCTGCAGGCGATGAACCCGGACTTCCCTTCCCTGTACCCGGATCCGGAAACGCTGCAAATTTTCGGCGTGGTGACGGCCTTCATTCATAAAACCCGGAGGGCAGACTGATGTTCGCCCTGGCAGACGTCAACTCCTTCTACGCCAGTTGCGAGAAGGTTTTCAGGCCGGATTTGCGCGGCAAACCTGTCGTCGTTCTCAGTAACAACGATGGCTGCGTTATTGCCCGGAGTGCTGAAGCCAAACGGCTGGGTATAAAGATGGGAACCCCCTGGTTCCAGCTCAAAGAGGCGCAGTTTCCTGAAAAACTGTACGTTTTTTCCAGCAACTACGAGCTCTACGCGAGCCTGAGTAACCGTGTGGTCGCCCTGCTGGAAGAGCTGTCGCCCCGCGTCGAACAATACTCAATTGACGAATGTTTCCTGGATGCCCGAGGAATTGGCCACTGTATGGATCTGGAGGATTTTGGCAGGCAGCTGCGTGGGCATGTTCTCAGTGGAACCGGACTGACGATCGGTGTCGGCTTCGGCGCCACAAAAACACTGGCCAAATCGGCGCAGTGGGCGTCAAAGGAATGGCCACAATTCAGTGGGGTGCTGGCGCTGTCGCCCGAAAATCCACGCAGAACGGCAAAATTACTCAGCCTGCAGCCGGTGGAAGAAATCTGGGGCGTGGGGAACCGGATAGCGAAAAAGCTGCACGTTATGGGGATCACCACTGCCCTGCAGCTGTCGCTGACGAACCCCACATTTATCCGGAAAAACTTCAACGTAGTGCTGGAGCGCACGGTACGTGAGCTGAACGGCGAGAGCTGCATTTCGCTGGAGGAAGCGCCGCCGCCGAAACAGCAGATTGTCTGCAGTCGCAGCTTCGGGCAGCGGATCACCACCTACGAAGAAATGCGCCAGGCCGTCTGCCAGTATGCCGAGCGCGCGGCGGAAAAGTTGCGCGGTGAGCGACAGTACTGCCGGCATATCAGCACCTTCATCAAGACGTCCCCTTTTGCGGTTAATGAGCCGTATTACGGTAACGTGGCCACGGAAAAACTGAACACCCCTACCCGTGACACCCGGGACATTATCGCGGCAGCGGTCAGGTCTCTGGACAGGATCTGGCTCGATGGCCACCGCTACGCAAAAGCGGGGATAATGCTCAATGATTTCAGTCCGAACGGCGTCGCGCAACTGAATCTGTTCGATGACGTGCAGCCACGGCCGCACAGCGATGCGCTGATGAAGGTGCTCGACGGCATTAATCATTCCGGACTCGGGAGAGTCTGGTTTGCCGGACGGGGTATTGCGCCGGACTGGCAGATGAAACGGGAGATGCTGTCACCGGCATATACCACCCGCTGGAAGGAGCTGCCGGTTGCCCGTTTCTGACCGTCGAAATGACAGACGGGACTTGCTGCAAGAGCTTACTTTACCGATCATACAGATGACTTGTCTCAGGGGGGAACCATGACAAATATCATTCTGTGTGATGTGACTGCCAGCATCAGCGAACTTAAAAACGATCCGGTGGCCACCGCCAGTGCCGGCGGCGGCTACCCGGTCGCGATTATTGACCGCAACCGCCCTGTTTTTTATTGTGTGCCCGCGGCTTTGTATGAACAAATGCTCGATGCGCTGGACGAAAAAGACCTGGTGCAATTGATCACAGAACGTCAAAATCAGCCGCTGCGTGAAGTGGATCTCAATCAGTATCTGTGATGTGCTCCGGTACGAGGAGCAAGGAATGTATTAAATCAATGTTAAGGAACAATATGGGTAGCAAAATCGCAGGTGTGGTTTTCTTATTCTTCGCTGTCTAGGGAATGGCTTCAGTGATTGAATTGCAGTACTGGCGTAACGCTGATACCTATCCTGTCTGGCTGACAAAACATCTCCGGATCTCCCCCGAAAATAACGAAAAGAGCCTGATGAGGATAGAAATGGAAACCTTTGACAAAGTATGTGGTGATAATAGAGGCCTCCTTGCCGTCACCAAAAAACAAAACGGTATGTTTATGCGCTGTGATGATTCCCCCGGATTCTTTTCATGGTCCAGTGGTGTATACAAAGTCAATTAATATGATAACGTGTTGGACTTTCAATATGTTACCCACACGGTTATCCCCCGTTACTGTGGATAATCAATATATTGTGTCTCTGGCAGCTGCTTTTCCTACCATATGTAGTCCTTCCCCGTTCTTTTTTGTGATCGGACAGTGTGAAAAATGACATCACAGTAGAGACGCTGCTGACGGGATAATGTTCATCAAGGGTCGTAAGATTGGCCGGGACTGGTTACCCGTCGGACGAAGAGCCGGCCAACGCGCAGCGACGGCAGCTGGCTTTAAAAATGCCGGCGGAAATTTAAAGATTAAGCCGCATACTCTACTAAATTTTGCAAATTTCACTCAACATGCTTCGTTCAGATCCCAACAGAGCTTTCACCATCGCCTGTAATAGCCGCCCTGCTGCGTGATTACTCCGCTCAACGGGTTGATGGCGACAAGCCAATACCTGTTCGTGACAGGCATTGATTGAACCGTTGTCCCAAACTAATAATGTGCCGACGATGCAGGTGGGACCGTGGTCCCAGCAGATAACCTGACCGGCGACGGAGGTGGGACCATGGTCCCAGGCAGATAAGCTGACCGACGACGGAGGTGGGACCGTGGTCCCAGCAGATAACCTGACCAACGACGGAAGTGGGACCGTGGTCCCAGGCAGATAACCTGACCGGCGACGGAGGTGGGACCGTGGTCCCAGCAGATAACATGACCAACGACGGAAGTGGGACCATGGTCCCAGGCAGATAACCTGACCGGCGATGCAGGTGAGACCGTGGTCCCAGGCAGATAACCTGACCGGCGACGGAGGTGGGACCATGGTCCCAGGCAGATAAGCTAACCGACGACGGAGGTGGGACCGTGGTCCCATGCAGATAAGCTGACCGACGATACAGATGGGACCGAAGTCCCAGAGAGAATATTCAGGCCAGTTATGTTTTCTGGCCTGTGAGAAAGGAAATGAAGTAAAGGGAGATAACCGTAGACTAAAGCGTGTCCGCATCAGACTCCTGGTTTCTCAAGCTCCTTAAGAATGGCTTCTATTTTCTCTATACACTCCGCAGGAATGCGGGACCTATCCAGGTTAAGCACCATTTTATCGCCCTTGTACAATGCTGTTGCCCCTGGAGCAAACTGATGACGTGAGCTCAGATTAACTCTTGATGCGGGAGATTGTTTCAGTACGGATGTTAAAAGACTAATGACCTCTTCAGCTTCAAAGATTAGTCCCGCTTTTTTCTGATCGTGGAGAGTCTCAGCCTGCTGCTTCAGTAATTCTTCTTTATCTGCAAAAGCCTTCTGAAGGGCTTCACCTGACCGGGCAGACAGTTCTCCAGGATGGGCAAACAGGGCAACAACGGATTTAGGCAGTTTGGCCGTATTAATACAGCGGGTAATGATCTTACGAGAAATGTTTTCCGCATCGGCAAGCGCAGAAATATTTCCTGCAAACTCATTCTGCAGCCGGCTTGTATAACGCAGGCCACGTTCATAAGCACTCGTCGGCCGATAATCGTTACCCAGTCGGGACAATGCAGCCATCTGCTCATCGTCCAGTTCACCAACCAGAATGCGATAATCACTTTCCGTCAGGATTGCGGCTTTACGGCGACGGCTGCCGTCTGCAATTTCTATGACATCAGAAACCCGGCGGCCGAAAGCTGGAGTCTGCTGACCGGTAAGTAAAAATGAAGGAATGAGATCATCCAGAGCATCTTCGGTAAGTAGTTCCTGATCGCGCTCATTGCCTGACCATACGCGTGAAGCGCTCTCAACAGTGTCTCCCCGGAGCACTTCAAGGGTAAATTTTACTTCACGGCCACATACCGGAAGAGAGATGGCATTACCGCGAGCCATGGCACCCACGCGCGCAATTAATGAATCCACCATCGGTGCGGCCGGCGCCGGTGATGAAGTATCTTCAGTCGATTGAGTATGTGTGGTATGTCTTGGAATGACAGGAGCACGCTTCATTATCTAATCTCCCAGCGTGGTTTAATCAGACGATCAAAAATCTCATTGCAAACAGGTTCCCAGATAGAGAGGGCGTTACGCCAGGCGCCGGTTGAAGAACGTTGATCAATAGCCTGTTCAAAAACGGTTCTCATACGGATCTGACCTTTGCCGACTTCATCCGTTTCGCGCACAACATTTTTAAGGACCATGCTTCCCCAGGCATCCCGAATTTGTTCTTCCATCCACGGGGACTGCGAGCCATTATTATTACTGTATTTGGTAAGCAGAATACGGACATCTGGCTCGAAGCCTTTAAGATCCACGTTCTTAAGCAGGTCACGAAGCATATCGAAAAACTGCAGTGCGGAGGTGTAGTCGAACAGCTCTGCCGGAGTAGGGACAATCAGAACATCAGCAGCGCATACAACATTTATCGTACCGATACCAAGGTTGGGTGCGCTGTCGATAACTATCACGTCATAATCATGAGCGACAGTTTCAATGGCCAGACGGAGCATCAGGTGCGGGTCAGCAGGTAATTTGCCTTCGTCAAATTTCCCCATCAGCTCGGTTTCAATGCGGTGCAGTGCCAGACAGGACGGGATGATATCAAGGCCAGGCCAGCAGGTGGGCTTTATAGCGTAGCTGGCGTCATCCTTTTCCCCAAGATAAAAGGGCAGGAGAGTGTCCTCAGCATGAATATGAAGATCGGGCACCCATCCGTGATACATAGAAGCAGTTCCCTGTGGGTCATTGCCTTCAACAAGCAGAACACGGAGTCCTTTCAGAGCAAGATCCTGAGCCAGGTGAACGGATACTGAGGTTTTGTAAACACCACCTTTGTGAGCTGCAACGCCAATCACCGGCGGAAACGCATCTTCAGCACGGCGCAGTCGTGTACCAAATACATCCCGCATGTGATTGATTTGTTCGATGGTATAACCAACGCGTTGCTCAACTCTCCCACGGGTTTCCATATCAGGGTGCGGCAGCCGGCCAGCTTTCTCGGCATCCCTGATAGCCTGAGATGACACGCCAACTAAATCTGCCGCTTCACCAATCCTCCAGCGCCGGGTTATTTTCCGGGCTTCCGGACTGTCATCATTAAACTGTGCAATGGCGATTGCTTTCGTCATTTCATGACCAGCACTTATGCACTGGTTGAGTGTATCCATGAGTCCCATACTGAACATCCTTTAATCATCACTTTGCATTATTTTATTAAATCTTGGAACTTATTGCAAAGCAACAATAAAATCGCAAAGTACACGAAAAAGTGCAAAGTGAACCACATTGGGTAATGAAAGAACGCAGGGGATTACAAAAGAGTACATACCGCAGTCAATATTAATCACTGCCGCTCGCCGAAGTAAGCGATCTCACACAGTGAGAAAGCGGCGAGGAAGCGGAAAATCACAGAATTCACAGATTGCACGTACGTCGGGTTGCTAAAGATGGCTCGGGATCAGCCAGTTATAATGAAATTGACTGCGGTATGTAATATATTGACTATGGTATGATGCTTACCGCATCTGTGTCGAGGAAGAGGAAAGACGACTCAGCATACCGCAGTCAATGTTTCATTGTTGTACCTGTAGATCTCAATCTTCCAGAGCGTATTCAGGAAAATAAGGCCAGGGTTCTGGATATCTGGTGTGGCGCTTCCGGGCTTGTATCTGGGTTATTCATGGTCTCGATCCAATAATTGATCCCAAGGAGATCATAATGAGATCCAAAAGAGATCCCCGGATCGCTCCAGCATGCGCTGTAACTGGCTTTAACGTCTGTCTGGATCGACTGTGGAATGTAAAATGTTGACTGTTATATGCATAATCTAATACTGTGATATGCAACGGTATTTACTGAGGTATGTATATCCGTTGACTGCGATACGTATTACTACATCCTTTTGTGGATAACCGTTGAGGATCAAGATGACGAGCGAAAATAACAGCTTACTTCTGAACCTTCAGGAAGTTGATAAGACAACCGGTGAAGTTGTTAAGCTGGATGTCAACAGCACCAGTACCGTGCAGCCAGTAGCGCTCATGAGACTCGGTCTCTTCGTCCCAACTCTGAAATCAACAGGGAAGAGCAAGGCGAACCGGAAAAACGTTACAGACGCGACTGAGGAGCTTGTACAGCTGTCCATTGCCAAAAGCGAAGGATACACTGACGTTAAGATCACCGGTTCGCGTCTTGATATGGACACGGATTTTAAAGTCTGGCTGGGGATAATTCGCTCCATGTCGGAGTATGGGGTAAAAAGTGACACCCTGGAACTGTCGTTCGTCGAATTCGTTAAGATGTGCGGATTTGACTCCCGTCGTTCAAACAAAAAAATGCGCGATCGCATCAGTAATTCCCTGTTTAAACTCGCCTCGGTTACGCTGAAGTTCCAGAGCGAGACCAAAGGATGGACCACACATCTGGTGCAGTCAGCCTATTATGACATCAACGAGGATATCGTTGAGATCAAGGCTGAACCTAAGCTGTTTGAGCTTTACCACATGGACAGAAGGGTACTGCTGCGGCTGAAAGCCATTGACGCCCTGCAGCGCAAGGAATCAGCCCAGGCGCTTTATACCTACATCGAAAGTCTTCCCCAGAATCCTGCACCTATTTCCATGAAACGGATGCGTGACCGGCTGAATCTCACCTCAAATGTCTATACGCAGAACCACACGGTGCGTAAGGCGATGGAGCAGCTGCGGGATATTGGTTATCTGGATTACACTGAGTTTAAACGTGGCCGAGCCACCTATTTCAGCGTGCATTATCGCAACCCCAAACTCATCAGTGGTCCTGTGAAGGTTCCGCGCAAAGAGGAAGAAGAGAAGGCGCCAGAGCAAAATTATGACGAAGTCATTAAGGCGCTGAAGGCTGCTGGCATCGATCCCCTTAAACTGGCCGAAGCTCTCTCAGCGATGAAGCCAGAAAATTGACTGCGATATGCATAACATGACTGCCGGATGCCGCTAAGGACATTCCATTGACTGTGATATGCATCACGCATACCGCAGTCAATATGTGTTCTCCATCATGTCTGCCATGATCGAACAATATTGACTGTCATATGTGATTTCAGGCCGTGATACGCAGATATTGACTACGGTATGCGGGTTTAACGGCGATATTCCCAGGTCTGTGCACTGCTCCACACGTGTTAACATGCCACAGTCAATTTTTCAGTAAAGCTCTATACCCCTTACGAAAATCTCAATCGGATGCTGAGACGGTCATGTTACCTGACGGTATCCGTTCCCCTGTGTATTGCAGATTTAGCCCGGCAGGATGAGACTGCAGCTGTTTGTATAACCCGGCGCCAGCTTCACGCTGCTAAATGCGATCAGGAAACGGGAGCCGGATGGCAGAAAAATGTGGGCCACAGATGGTCAATGACTGTCGCAGTTAACGGGATGATTCGCTGAGCTTTCAGGAAATAACGCACCGTGGGATGCACGGCCAGAATGCCTGCATTGTGCCCTGTCTTGTCTGCGGTATGTTGATGCCTGCAGGATTGCAGGTCACCGGGTAAGACCACGGCGGTTCAGTCATCAGCATGATGGACTGGTGTGCTGGAGCAGGGAGGGGGCTGAATGCGCTCTGCTCCTGTATTCCGTATTAGCGGAATACAGGACGTCATGCCAGGCGTGCCAATCTCAGCCGGCCGGGGGCAGGGAGCGAAGGATCTCCGCGGCATCGCGACCGTCACCGGTAAAGGGAACGGCCAGGGTGGCAGCCATGTCCAGCGCAAATACCCGGGTATAGACTTCCATCGAGCGCGGATCCTTATGCCCGGCCAGTGCCTGGATGACCTTCCTGGGCTGCCGGTGATAAAGCATGTGCATAATATAGCTGTGACGGAAAGTATGCGGCGTCACGGGGATCGAAAAATGCACGCCGTCAGCTTCAGCCCGCTTCACCGCCTGTTTCAGCCAGTTGCGCATTGTCTCATCCGTGACCGGCCATAACGGCTCACGCCGGCGGGGGCGGGTGGTGACCATCCAGCTTTCCATCTGACGCACAAAACTGGCATCCGTCAGCGGCACCAGTCGCACTTCATCTTTTGGTGGCCGCCCGCGCCGCGCGCGCACTTTCTCCGACAGCACCCTAACAAACGGGCGCAGACCATCCAGGTCGAACGATTCCGGGGTGAGCGTCCGGGCTTCACCGATACGGATCCCGGTATTCCACATGGTGGCGAACAACATGTGGTGACGCTGGTCAGGCATATACCAGAGGAGGGCGCTCACTTCCGGCGCCAGGAGGTAAGCCGGCGTGGCACCTGTTGAGGTGGCCATCCGCCGGAGTGCCACCGCGGTCGCAAAATCAACGCCCGGGGCGATCGGCAGCAGGGAGACGCGTTCTGGTGAATTCTGCAGGGGAATGATGCTGTTCATGAGTTATTTTTCACGTAGCGCACGCACTGTTTATGGATACAGGTATTTTGCACCTGACGGGCCGATCCTGCCATGACAATAAATCGCAGCGCGCGGATCCTTTTGTTGTCTTATCCCGCATTATTGCGGGTAAAACCAAATACGTAAAGGATCCTTTTTCTGCTCAGATCCTCCATGAAGCCAGTAATGACGCGGGTTGATGGCTGTTTTACGGTTTTTGGGAGAATTGGAGTAATGCCAGGATGTACATGTTAGGCAGGAAAAAGAAGAGAAGAGAGCGCTACGCGATTTCCGGCCTGGTACACCCCTGTAACCTTGCAGGATTTCGCGTAACGCTTTCATAAGTTTACAACAGAAGAGAAAAGATATTTGCTGAAAAATGAAGTCCGTAAGTTAAATAAAAAATCATGATCCGTCCGGCACTATGTACTTAGCTGTCGTTTAGGTCTTAGGTGTTTTTGCTAAATTACGATGGTATCCCTTGTCAGAGTAATCTGGCTTGTCCTGCACATCTTCAGGTGACAAGTCAGTGCAATTTCAGGGGGTAATCCTTTTGTCGTCTGCAGAATCTATCTATAAACGGGCTGTTTGTTGGTTCGCCAGAAGGAAAAAATTTAGCGTCGCGCAGATTCAGGCTGTGTTGAACTTTTCTGTTCTGTATCAACAGTTCCTGTCTTAAGCTGATACAATATACCCTCAGTAGAAAATATTGGATAAGGAAACTATGCACCTTCCTGGACAATTTTCTTGAGCCTTTCATGCCGTTTCGTCTTGTTCAGATTCAGAACTGCCATACGTTTCTTCAGCCACTGGTTTTCATAAGAAACCATGAAGATCAAGCATTAATGTCTTTACATTTATTTGAACAGATGCGCTTTAAATGTGCCACAAAAAATAAGTCATTGTAAGTTATGGCGATTTTTAATATACAAATCATTATGCATTCTGAATACATGGAAGTGTATAATGAGCGCTTCAGGTCACAGATGATTAGATGTAACAGTTCACTATTCATCATGATGTATTGGAAACTTGTTAAGTTTTATATGATTATGAGATATTGGGATTATTGAGTTCCAGGACAATTCTGATAAGATAGCGATAACCAACACTACCCTGCAATAACCACTCAAGATGAAAATTATGACAAACCATAAAGAAGAGAACAGGTTATTATCATTGTATTCTATGGGGATCCTTGATACAAAATCTGAAGAACGATTTGACAGATTGACGAGGATTGCCACCAAACTCTTTGATGTACCAATAGCACTTGTTTCATTAATTGATAGAGACAGGCAATGGTTTAAGTCATGTTATGGGCTGAAGATAAAAGAGACAGATAGAAGTGATTCATTTTGTACAATAGCAGTAGATCTTAGTGAACCATTAATAGTGCCCGATGCAACCCTTGATCCAAGATTCAAAGAAAATAAATTAGTTAAAAATGATCCTTATATCCGGTTTTATGCAGGGCATCCCGTAAGACTGCCAGATGGTGAGATAGCTGGAACAATATGTATTATTGATACAGAACCAAGAGTATTAACCAGAGATGACTTCTTATTGCTTAAAGATTTAGCAGAAATCGTAGAGGATGAGTTTAGAATAATAAACGAAGCAACTACTGATCCTTTGACAGGTATATGTAACCGGCGTTCTTTCGCCCTAATGACGGATGAATCGTTAAGAAAAGCCAAAAAAAAGAAAAAAACATTCTGTGTTCTGATCATAGATCTCGATAATTTTAAACCAATCAATGATAACTTCGGTCATTCAGAAGGTAATGAAGTACTTTGCAATTTTGCAGATATGCTGGAAGATCTTAGTAGTTCAAAAAGCGTTGTTGCAAGATTAGGAGGTGATGAATTTGGTGTTCTATTACCCGAGTCAACCTATAAAGAAGCAGAAGAATTCCTTCATAAATTGAGGGCCGGGATTACCAGCTACAATCTTAATTCTCAAAAAAAATACAACATAGATTTTTCTGCAGGGATTATTGAATATGATGAGAAAATTCATACTGAACGCTCTGCTATCATGCAGGATGCAGACGAAAGAATGTATGAAATTAAAAAGGGAAAACGATAGTATATGAAAAAATAGGGCATACAGCCCTATTTTTTTTGGCCCCTCAAAAAATCAATCAGTTGATCACCTGACAAAGGCTCCGAATAATAATAACCTTGAAATTCATCGCAATTCATATTTTTAAGCAATTCAAACTGTTCATTATTTTCCACACCTTCTGCTACTATACCTAAACTGAAAGCTTTTCCAAGAGACACTATGCTTCTTACAATAGATAAGTCCCGTGCATCGTAAGCAATACCACTAATGAAAGTTCTGTCTAACTTAATCGCATCAAATGGAAATTCTCTAAGATAGTTGAGAGAGGAATATCCAGTCCCAAAATCATCAATGTGAATTTTATATCCTTTTACTTTAAGTTTAGTCAGGTTGTTTAAAGCTAAAGTTGGATTAGTTATCATTACGCTCTCAGTAATTTCAAAAATTATTCTGCAAGGATTGACTTCATATAGTTCAGCCATTTTGTCTATATGATTAAGAAGGGTACTATTTTCAAAATCCTTACCAGATAAATTAATCGAGAAAGAAATGCTATTCACCTGTTGTGAGAAACTGAAGACCGTTGTGATAACCATTGCAGTTATAGAATGTATTAAATCTACTTTCTCAGCAAAAGGAATAAAATTGTCTGGTGGTATGAAACCATAATTTGGATGATACCATCGTATTAATGCTTCTGCGCCGGATACATCAGAATTAATAAAACTATATTTAGGTTGATAATAAACAACAAATTGGTTTTCGCGAATTGCTTCAGTTAGCAGACCAAGCATAATAATTCTCTCTTCGTGTTCTTTATATAAGCTTTCGCTACCAAATATTACATTTTCTTTATCTATTCTGTAAGTTTGAGAGAAGGCAATTTGAACATGACTTATTATATTTGATCCTGAGATATTACAGTTGTTAACTATGAGGCAACCTGCGCATATGATCGGTTTAACTAATGAATCATTACCTGTGATGGATTTTTGTAATTCCTGGAAAAAAAATCCAATTCTGTTTTGAATAATATCTTTTGTGTGATATTCAACACGCTTCAATTGCAACGAGAAAATTATAGTATCGTTGTCTTTTTTAATAACAAAATCATTTTCTGAGCATTCTGCAGACAATTCCTTACAGAGGTTTTCAATAATTGAAGTAATGACATCCCTTCCGTAAACCTCACTGATCAGTGAGATGTTTCGTACAGAAATCTGTGATATAATTAGTACAGTATCTCTAAAGTTTACTTTTGATAAAGACTGCTCAATATTTTTGCAAATATTTTCTTTATATCTTACTTCATTATCTTCACTAGAAATGATGACAGATTTATTTTTAATATGATCGTCTGTAACGATTAATAATAAACAAATAAAATCATTTCGTCGAACGTACGTTTTACACGCTATCATCTCAACTTTAAAATTAATAGATTTATCGAGTGAGAAAAAACAATCACTGCTGTTTCTTATTAAACCATATTTCAGTTCTGAAAGCCAATTATCTATACTGATAACTGGGCTGTATAATATATCCGTTATCTTTTTTCCTTCAACCAGGTTAGCACTTAAAAATATCTTCGAATCACTATGAAATGAATTTATAAAAAATCTGTCATTTAACTTAATATATATGATACCTTTTGATGTTGAATTATTGTAGTTATGTTCTTTGAAGGAAAGTAATTTTTTATATGAACTATTAATTAACCCTTTTTTTATTCGACGTTTTGCTAAGCAGTAGCAACCTAAAAAATTAACCAGAATCTGTGTTAGTAACAAAGATGATTGTGTTGCCCGACTTAAACCTTCAGAAAAAAAGCACAATAAAAGTAATATTGATGATAATGATACAATCAAAAAACAAACAATGCAGTCATTTTTTTCTTCATTAGTTTTATGAATAATCGATAGAGGATCCATAACCAAACCTTATAGTAAAGCTAACAATGCAAGAATAAATTCATTAGGGTAATATTCCATGTGTAACCTATTCATTTTATTACCATTTATAATGGTTACAAATCTACATCAGCAAGGTGATAACATACGATGAATGAAAAAGGTTTTTTGTTTATTATTCATGCTCCATGACACTGAATGGATTAGAATAAAATTAGCTATTCATACCCTGAATTAGCCAGAAAGTATTACCAGATAGTAAAAAGTATTATGTTTTTATAGCAGAACAGTAACTATTACAGCAACGATTTTGAAAAAAAATGATAAGTATGGCTTGTACGGGGCATGTTTACCCCATGTGAGAGAAACTTAGACTGGCTGGTTGTTTTTTAGCTAAATGATTTTGGATAGTGAAATAATTGTCACATTTCATTCCACAGGCAATAGGATTTTTCTTACTCCTGTTGTATATTACCCCCGCTGTGTATTTTGAAAAACAACAACATCTACAACATCTACAACATCTACAACATCATCATGTGAGGATAAAATGGAAACTCTGTTTTTCCTGGGGGTTGCTATCGTTCTTTTCGTTGTTTCAATTGTATCCCTGTGCTCATACATAAGAGACAGAAGGAGAATCAAAAGGGCATTCATGAGTAAAAGAAGATAACCCGCAAGACATGAATAAGGTGGTAAGGATTAATTCAGCCACTGCATCTTTAATAATAACAAAAACCAATAAAATCAAGGAGTGAATTAAGAAGCCAAAACTCTAATCAACCACTTCGGGTTTATAACGATCAGCATAATTTATTATATCGATGACATCTCTTGCAGTAAACATAAATAAATTATTTGCAAGTTTAACATTTTTTTTATAATAATTAGGCTTCTATCGATTATGTGTTTTTAATAGGCAACACTCGCCTATAGTTACGCTGGAGAAGGATATTACATAGTATGCCAGATATCGGTAAATCTGGACGTAGAATGTCTGCGTTACAGAAAAGAATACTCATTGTACTTGCCGCTTTGGATGAGCGTAAGCATATGCCAGTAGCCACTAAGGATATTGAACGAGTGCTAGCACAAGGAGGGGAAAAACCGGTATATGGTTCAAACTTAAGAGCTGCATGCAGAAAGCTCGAAGAAGCAGGATTTCTCAATACACTGAGAGCACGGAATTTGCAACTTGCTGTCGAACTAACTGAAACGGGTAAACTTATAGCACAGCCTTTACTTGAGAAGGAGAAGAATGATGAGCTGGATAAAAAAAAGATTAGAGAGTGTCATGTATTACCCCACACCATGGCTTCATGGAGCGAAGTTGCGCATAGTATCGAGATAGATGGAAAAACATATTCTGTATTTCGCTGTGCATACGTAATTCGTTTGAATAAAACAAACTGTCTACAATTATGGACTAATACCAAGAAAATAGTGAAACTTGAAGGAGACGCCTTACAAATTGGCGAATGGTATCAGAAATGTTACGATGCAGGAATACATTGTCACATTCAAATTAATGAAGGCGAATGCTTAAGCGAGAGGAGTGTGGAGTATCTCAATTTCAAACATGGTTTATTCACTAAATAGGTCATGTAATCGATTACGTATTTATGAGGACATTATTTGAATTACATGGATGTTTTATTCGAGGAAGACCTTCTGGGAACAGTGATAATTCATCAAAGGGATTGTTGGGCTGTCTATGGTAAAATACAATAACATTGACAACGAATTATTTCAAAAGATGTGTGAAGTAAAAGTATCAGTCATTACTAAGAATGCTTTTATTTATGAAGCAATAATTCACATTTTGAAAAAAAATAGCAATTCCGCACATTCGATTCATAATCAAAAAAAATGATGACTATCTGCTTGATAAAGATATTGTGTTTTATAAGACCGTGCCAGGTGAATTATTCTTACCTAATGCCAAATTTATGAAATGTAAACCAGCCGGGATTTTGTTTATATTGCATGATTATACTGATGGCTTTTGTTTTGATGATGTAAAAAGATTTAAGAATAATACTTTTACTTTCTCAATGAAAAACAATACTGTTGAGCAACTGATAATTACTATCAAACATGGTTTGATAAATTACACACATTCGCAATCTTGTTCCATACGGGAAGAAAAGATTGAAAAACGTGTGCGCATTAATTTATCTAAAAAACAGTCAAAAATTACTATTCAACTGGCGAATGGACTGGATCTTAAAACAATATCTTCACTAAACAAAGTTACTGTCAATACTATAAAATATCATATAAAAGAAATAAAGAAAAAGATGAAACTGGCTAGCACATATGAGTTGTATCAATTCGCGCATATGTTAAAATCCCTCACGGACTCGACCTAATCTCCTTTTTTTAATTTTTAACACAGGTATTTTTATGTTATTGTATGTTGTTTTATCTATCTCACTAGTTTTATTATATGGGATGATAATAAAATATAAAGTG
>OIEJ01000353.1_pt1 | contig 18739 bp, 20 predicted proteins | sample 1581791 | NCBI WGS metagenome assembly OIEJ01 (sample SAMN03281019, study PRJEB24777) | human gut metagenome | isolation source: fecal sample PR141 from 1 month old male Chinese infant, vaginal delivered... | place: Singapore | collected 2005-11-08 | reverse complement strand
TCTAACGAATGACAGATTTCTGTCCCACTCTCTTTTTCTTCTCTCCTTGTTTAAAAAAATGAAAGTGCTTCCTGATTTCCACTGAAATTCAGAAAAATAGACGAGAAATCAAAAAAGCCTTTTCAAGCCTCTCTTTTTTTTGTATAATAGAGTTAAATAGTTAGATACAATAAAGAAGTGAAATACATGATTACATTATTTTTATCACCGAGTTGTACATCATGTCGAAAAGCACGGGCTTGGTTAAAGAAGCACGATGTTCCATTTAAAGAACACAATATTATGACAAGTCCTTTGAGCAGTCAGGAGTTGACAAGTATTTTGGCCTTAACCGAAAATGGAACGGACGACATCATTTCAACTCGATCAAAAATTTTTCAAAAATTAGACGTTGATGTGGAGGATTTGTCGATTTCTGCCTTGATCCGACTGATTGAGGAAAATCCAAGTCTCTTGCGTAGACCCATTATTTTGGATAACAAACGCATGCAGATTGGCTTTAATGAAGACGAAATTCGGGCCTTTTTGCCACGAAGCTATCGCAAACAAGAGTTACGCTCTGCCACTCTGAGAGCAGAAATAAATTGAGAAGTTTGATGGATGATAGAAAATTATAGTTACCCACTGGATTTATCGTGGAGCACTGAAGAGCTTGCTTCAGTGCTTTCTTTTTTTAACAAGGTTGAAGAGGCTTATGAGAGCAAGGTAGAGGCTGGTGAATATCTCAAGGCCTACCGGGCTTTTAAACAAGTCGTACCAAGTATTGGAGAAGAAAAGCGTCTTGGACGAGAGTTTGAGCAAGTTAGCGGCTATTCTCTTTACCGTGCGACCCAGGCCGCAAAGCAAAAAGAACAAGGATGGTTTTCACTTGAAAAATAAGTTAGAGTTTGCCAAACAAATCGTTCTCGAGGCTGGAGAGTATATCCGGCAGCATCTCGATGATTCATTGAAAATCATGAGAAAGACAGGGCCAACTGATCTGGTAACCCAGATGGACCAGCAGGTCCAAAAAGATTTGGTTGAAAAGATTACCCGACGTTACCCGACGGATCAGATTTTTGCGGAGGAAGACGGCCTTCGTTCCCCCATTTCAGAAGGATCTGTTTGGGTGATTGATCCGATTGATGGCACCAATAATTTTGTAGCCCAAAAAGAAGATTTTGCTGTGATGGTGGCTTACTTTGAAGAGGGTCAAGGTCAGTTTGGCCTGATCTATGATGTCATGCGCGATCAGCTTTTTTATGGAGGTGGCGAGTTTCCAGTATACCGCAATGAGGTAGAGCTCACTCCTTTTGTGGACCGGCCTCTCGATACCCTTTTGATGTCCTCTAATGTCGGTATGTTAGAGAAAAATGAATGGGGAATGGTCGATCTGGGGATGAAATGTCTTGGGATCCGTGTCTATGGAAGTGCCGGCATTAGTTTTTCAAAAATTCTTTCCGGTGGAATTCTGGCTTACTTTAGCTATCTTTGGCCATGGGACTATGCAGCTGCTGCCATTATGGGCGAACGCTTAGGCTATACTGTTTTGAATCTCAATGGAGATCAGCCAAATTACCAAACCCTTGAGCCCATCATGATGGTGCCGAAGGCCAAGTTGTCTAAAATCCAGACCTATCTGAAGAAGGGGAGAAACTAGATGAATTTTCCCAACGGCTTTACAGAAAAATACCAGCATCTTCTAGGTGAGGATGCTGCTGCTTTTTTTGCGACTTTTGACCAAGAAGCAGTCTCAGCCTTTCGCACCAATCCTTTGAAAGAAGCCCAAAAAGCCTTTTCGCGCCCTATTCCTAATACCCCTTGGGGCCATTATGGAAAGGTGTCTGGTAAATCGATCGAGCATGCGACAGGTTTGGTCTACTCGCAGGAGCCAGCTGCACAGATGGTGGCCCAAGTAGCTCAGCCAAAGCCTGGAATGAAGGTACTTGACTTAGCAGCAGCCCCTGGAGGGAAGACGACCCAGCTCCTATCCTACTTGGACAATCAAGGACTGCTAGTTTCCAATGAAATCCATAAAGGCCGTTCCAAAATCTTGGTTGAGAATGTGGAGCGCTTTGGTGCGCGAAATGTACTGGTGACCAATGAGTCAGCAGATCGTTTAGCAAAGGTCTTTTCTGGCTTTTTTGATCTCATTGTTCTAGATGCTCCATGTTCGGGCGAGGGGATGTTTCGCAAGCAACCAGATGCTATGGACTATTGGTCTCTAGACTATCCAGAGCAATGTGCCTCCCTCCAACGAGAGATCCTAGAGGATGCCATCAGAATGCTGGCTCCAGGAGGTTTTTTAGTTTATTCGACCTGTACCTGGGCTCCTGAAGAAAACGAAGAGATGGTGTCCTGGTTGTTACAGAACTTTGAGTTGGAACTGGATAGAATTGAAAAAATCAATGGCATGGCAGATGGCATTGGCTATCCTGAAACGGCGCGCATGTACCCGCATCTCTTCAAAGGAGAAGGGCAATTCGTTGCGAAGTTCCGTTATCTTGGTGAGAATCGAGCTGCGAAACTTCCTTCCAAGAAAGACCAATTAACTGCTGAACAGAAGAAATTGTGGCAAGATTTTGCCAAAAAACACCTATTCATTACACTCGATGGAGTGCTAGAAACTTTTGGAGAAGAGCTCTATCTGGTGCCGAAAGGTTTGCCAGATCTTCGAAAAATAAAAATTGCCCGCAATGGTTTGCACCTTGGGACCTTCAAGAAAAACCGCTTTGAGCCTAGCTTTGCTCTCGGACTCGCTCTAAGACCAAGCGAGGTCAAAGCGAGGGTTTCCATTACACCTGATGACTTTGTCCATTATGTAGCGGGAGAGACGATCCAATTGGAAGAAAATCATCCCAATGGTTGGTATCAGGTCCTGGTTGAAGGCAATGGTTTAGGTTTTGCTAAGGTCACCGGACAGACCCTAAAAAATTTCTATCCAAAGGGTCTGCGTTTTAGGTAAAATACTATGAAAAGAATCTGTTCTATGATATAGTGGAAGTAGAGGTGTTTTTTTACAAAACATCACTTGGCAAATAGTTTAATTGAAATAGTAAACAATCAAGGAGATACGATTTGAAAAAGTCAAAAAAGCTGATCCTAGGACTAGCGACGATCGCATTAGCAGGAAGTTTATCTGCTTGTGCTTCTTGGATCAATCGCGGAGAATCCATCACGGCCGTTGGATCTACTGCTTTGCAGCCTCTTGTGGAAGGAGTCGTGGACCGCTACATTGAGGAACATCCAGGAAAGATTGTCAACGTGCAAGGAGGCGGTTCTGGTACAGGACTTTCCCAGGTCCAATCAGGGGCTGTCGATATTGGAAATAGTGACCTTTTTGCAGAAGAAAAATCTGGGATTGATGCATCAAGCTTGGTCGATCATCAGGTAGCCGTAGCAGGGACAGCCATTATCGCAAATAAAGATATCTCCATCGATAATTTGACGACAGAGCAGTTGCGGAAGATTTTCACAGGAGAATATACCAATTGGAAACAATTGGGAGGAAAGGATCTTGAAATCACGATTGTGAACCGTGCCGTAGGTTCTGGTAGCCGAGCTGTCTTTGATACCATCATAATGGACGGCAAACAGCCAAAGCAAGCCCAAGAGCAAGATTCAAACGGGATGGTTAAAAATATTGTTTCCCAAACGCCAGGAGCTATCTCTTATTTGGCCTTTACCTACCTAGATAGTAGTGTCAAAACTATGAAGCTCAATGGTTACCAACCCACCAAAGAAAATGTTATCAGCAATAAGTGGCCGATCTGGTCTTATGAGCATATGTATACCAAAGGGAAGCCAAATGACTTGGCCAAAACCTTTATCGACTATATGATGACCGATGAGATCCAGCAAAAGGTGGTTGGAAAAATGGGCTATATTCCTATCAATGACATGAAAGTCACCCGTGATTTAAAAGGAAATGTGACAAAAAAATAACAGAATTGGGTAAAAAATGAACGAAGTAGCAAAAAAAATGCTGACGAAATCCAAAAACTCCCGCCTAGAAAAATTTGGAAAGACCATTACCTTTCTATGTATGAGTTTGATTGTTGTCATCGTTGCCATGATTTTGATTTTCGTGGCCCAAAAAGGTTTATCGACTTTCTTTGTCAATAAAGTCAATATCTTTAGTTTTCTATTTGGGAGCTCTTGGAATCCTGCTGCAAAGGAATTCGGAGCCCTACCAATGATTCTAGGTTCCTTTATTGTAACCTTGCTTTCTGCCCTCTTGGCAACGCCGTTTGCCATTGGTGCAGCTGTTTTCATGACAGAAGTCTCTCCTAAAGGAGCTCGTTTCTTGCAACCAGCCATTGAGCTCTTAGTGGGAATTCCTTCCGTTGTTTATGGATTCATTGGTCTTCAAGTGGTCGTCCCATTTACGCGTAGTCTCTTTGGAGGGACTGGTTTTGGGATTCTCTCAGGGGTCTTTGTCCTCTTTGTTATGATCCTGCCAACTGTCACCTTTATGACGACCGATAGCCTCCGAGCTGTTCCCCGTCATTACCGGGAAGCTAGTATGGCCATGGGTGCGACACGCTGGCAAACGATTTGGCATGTCACGCTCAAGGCAGCCCGCTCAGGAATCTTTACAGCGGTTGTCTTTGGAATGGCGCGTGCCTTCGGGGAAGCCTTGGCGATCCAGATGGTGGTCGGAAACTCGGCAGTGGTACCAACCTCGCTCACAACACCAGCTTCCACCCTCACCTCTATTTTGACTATGGGAATCGGAAATACCGTCATGGGTACGGTCAATAACAATGTTCTTTGGTCACTCGCCTTGGTATTGCTCCTCATGAGTCTTGCCTTTAACAGTGTGATTAAACTGATTACGAAAGAAAGAGGTAAGAAGAACTATGCACGCTAAACGAATGGATAAAATTGCGACAGGAGTGCTGTATGCTATTTCAGGGATCATCGTTGCGATTCTTGCCTCATTGATCCTTTATATCTTGGTCCGTGGCTTGCCCCATGTATCTTGGCACTTCTTGACTGGGAAATCTTCTTCTTACCAAGCAGGAGGAGGGATCGGAATTCAATTGTATAATTCCTTCTTCCTCTTGGTCATTACCTTGGTGATTTCCTTCCCACTTTCTCTTGGAGCTGGGATTTACCTCTCTGAGTATGCTAAAAAAGGTCGCTTGACCAATTTGGTTCGTACCTGTATTGAGATCTTGTCTTCTTTGCCATCTGTCGTTGTAGGTCTCTTTGGTTACTTGGTTTTCGTTGTCCAGTTCAAATACGGATTTTCGATCATTTCAGGGGCCTTGGCCTTGACCGTCTTTAACCTGCCACAGATGACCCGCAATATCGAAGATAGCTTGCAGCACGTTCACCATACGCAGCGCGAAGCAGGTCTAGCACTGGGCTTGTCTCGCTGGGAAACTGTGATTCATGTCGTGGTACCAGAAGCTCTTCCAAGTATTATCACTGGGGTCGTTTTAGCCTCAGGACGGATCTTTGGGGAAGCTGCAGCTTTGATCTATACAGCAGGTCAATCGGCTCCAGCCCTTGATTGGTCAAACTGGAATATCTTTAGTGTGACCAGTCCGATTTCAATCTTCCGTCAGGCTGAAACCTTGGCTGTTCATATCTGGAAGGTCAATAGTGAAGGAACCATTCCAGACTCGATCGAAGTCTCAGCCGGTTCTGCCGCCGTTCTTTTGATCTTTATCTTGATCTTTAACTTTGGAGCGCGCAAACTCGGAAGTTACCTCCATAAAAAACTAACATCTGCTTAAAGGAGAAGAAATGTCAAAATACAATTGGGATGAGAGACACATCATTACTTTTCCTGAAGAAAAGGTGGTCCTATCGACCAAAGATTTGCATGTCTATTATGGAACGAACGAGTCCATTAAAGGCGTCGACATGCAGTTTGAAAAGAATAAGATTACAGCCTTGATCGGTCCTTCAGGATCTGGGAAATCAACCTACCTTCGTAGTTTGAACCGGATGAATGATACCATCGATATTGCGCGTGTTACGGGTGAAATTTGGTATGAAGGAATCGATGTCAATCGTCCAGATATCAATGTTTATGAAATGCGCAAGCACATTGGGATGGTTTTCCAACGGCCCAATCCTTTTGCCAAATCGATTTATAAAAACATCACCTTCCCGCATGAACGCGCTGGGGTGAAAGACAAGAAGATCTTAGACGAATTGGTCGAAACTTCTTTGAAACAGGCAGCCCTATGGGATCAGGTCAAGGATGACCTTCATAAATCAGCCTTGACACTTTCAGGTGGCCAACAGCAACGGCTCTGTATCGCGCGGGCCATCTCTGTGAAGCCAGATATCTTACTGATGGACGAACCTGCTTCAGCCTTAGACCCCATTGCAACGGCGCAATTGGAAGAAACCATGCTTGAGTTGAAAAAAGATTATACCATTGTCATTGTGACACACAGCATGCAACAGGCTGCCCGTGCGAGCGATTATACCGGCTTCTTCTACCTTGGAGACCTGATCGAGTATGACAAGACTTCGCATATTTTCCAAAATGCCAAATTGCAATCGACCAACGATTATGTGTCAGGTCACTTTGGATAAGGTAGAAGGACAAAAAGGAATATAAAATGACAGATCCAATTTTACAAGTCAAGGACTTGTCGGTGTATTACAACAAAAAGAAGGCCTTAAATAGTGTCTCTTTGGACTTTGCGTCAAAAGAGATTACAGCCTTAATCGGTCCATCAGGATCGGGAAAATCAACCCTTTTAAAAGCTATCAATCGCATGGGAGACTTAAACTCTGAAGTGACGACGACTGGGACGGTACTTTACAACGGCCACAATATCTACGGTCCGCGGACAGATACTGTTGAGTTGCGTAAGGAAATCGGAATGGTCTTTCAACAGCCCAACCCCTTTCCCATGTCCATTTATGACAATGTCACTTATGGATTGATGATCAATGGAATAAAGGACAAGGCGGTCTTAGATGAGGCAGTAGAAACCTCCCTCAAGCGTGCGTCTATTTGGGATGAGGTCAAGGATCGCTTACATGACTCAGCCATTGGCCTTTCTGGAGGTCAACAACAGCGGGTTTGTGTGGCGCGGGTCCTTGCGACCAGTCCTAAGATCATCCTGTTGGATGAACCGACCTCAGCGCTAGACCCGATTTCAGCTGGTAAGATTGAGGAAACCCTCTATGGCCTAAAAGACCGCTATACCATGCTTTTGGTGACTCGTTCCATGCAGCAGGCGAGTCGTATTTCAGATAAAACAGCCTTTTTCTTAGGTGGTGATTTGATCGAGTACAATGATACCAATGAAATGTTCTTGAACCCAGCTAAGAAAGAAACAGAAGACTATGTCTCTGGAAAATTTGGATAGGAAGAAAAAGAAAATGCTACGAGTTCAATTTGAAGAAGATTTAGAAAAGTTGCATAACCAGTTTTATGCAATGGGAAACGAAGTGTTGAGCCAGATCAACCGTACAGTAAGAGCTTTTGTCACACATGACCGTGAATTGGCCCGTCAAGTCATCGAAGACGATGCCAAGATCAATGATTTTGAAGTAAAGTTAGAACGCAAATCCTTTGAGATCATTGCCCTCCAACAGCCAGTCTCACAAGACCTTCGCGTCGTCATGACCGTCTTAAAAGCGGTCTCTGACTTAGAGCGGATGGGTGACCATGCTGTTTCAATTGCCAAAGCAACGATTCGGATGAAAGGTGAAGTGCGCATTAAATCTGTTGAAGAAGAAATCAGCAAAATGGGACGTGAAGTCAAAGACTTTGTCGAAGCGACCCTTGATGTCTACCTCAAAGGCGATGTTGATTTGGCCTATACAGTTGCTTCACGTGATGAAGAAATTAATCATTTCTTTGAAAGCATTCAAGAATTGACGACAGAAGAAATTCGTAAAAATCCTGAGTCTATCTTGACCGGTCGTGATTACTTCCAAGTGATTAACTTCTTGGAACGCATCGGAGATTATGCAAAAAATATCTGTGAATGGGTTGTCTACTTTGAAACAGGTAAAATTGTAGAAATGTAAGAAAGACGAATCTTTGAGGATAGAAGAAAAGCGAATGATTCAAAAATCGTTCATTTCGACTCCCAAAGCTCCATTCTTTTAGTTCTCAGGCAAGCATTGTCATGCTTGTCTTTTCTTTTATCCAGACTTTGTGATAAAATAGTCCTATTAGGGCTTTTGATAGGAAAGCATCGAAAGAAAAAGGAGGAAATTATGCAAGCAGTTGCACATTTTGTAGAAACATTCGTTCCAGAACATTATGACGTGTTTTTGGATTTAAGTCGTAAAACTAAGACCTTTAGTGGTCGTGTGGTGATCACAGGTCAAGCCAAGGCGGACAAGATCTCGCTTCACCAAAAAGATTTGACCATCGAAACAGTAGAAGTAGCTGGTCAAGCCCGTCCCTTTACGGTAGATGATGCCAATGAAGCGGTTTACGTGGAATTGGTGGAAGCTGGTCAAGTAACAGTTACCTTGACTTATTCAGGTAAGATCACCGACAATATGACTGGGATTTACCCATCTTACTACAGCATTGATGGTGTGAAGAAGGAAGTCCTCTCTACTCAGTTTGAGAGCCACTTTGCGCGTGAAGCTTTTCCAAGTGTGGATGAGCCTGAAGCCAAAGCAACGTTTGATCTTTCTTTGAAATTTGACCAAGAAGAAGGTGAAATTGCCCTTTCAAATATGCCTGAAATTGATGTGGAAAACCGCAAAGAAACAGGTATCTGGAAATTTGCTACGACTCCACGGATGTCTTCTTACCTCCTTGCCTTTGCTGCTGGGGATCTTCAAGGTGTGACTGCCAAAACAAAAAATGGCACTCTCGTAGGTATCTATTCAACCAAAGCCCATCCTTTGAAAAACTTAGAATTTTCATTGGATATTGCCGTTCGTGTCATCGAATTTTATGAAGACTATTACGGCGTTAAGTACCCAATTCCTCAATCTCTTCACGTGGCGCTTCCAGACTTCTCTTCTGGAGCCATGGAAAACTGGGGCTTGGTAACCTACCGTGAAGTTTACCTCCTGGTCGATGAAAACTCAACGGCAGTTAGTCGTCAACAAGTCGCTCTTGTAGTCGCTCACGAATTGGCTCACCAATGGTTCGGTAACTTAGTAACCATGAAGTGGTGGGATGACCTCTGGTTGAACGAAAGTTTTGCCAACATGATGGAATATGTCTCTGTCAATGCTATCGAGCCAAGCTGGAATATCTTTGAAGACTTCCAAACAAAAGGTGTTCCATTGGCCTTGAAACGCGATGCAACCGATGGGGTGCAATCGGTCCATGTGGAAGTGAAACACCCTGATGAAATCAATACTCTTTTTGACCCAGCCATCGTCTACGCGAAAGGTAGCCGTCTCATGCATATGCTCCGTCGTTGGTTAGGTGATGACGCATTCCGTAAAGGACTCAAAGCTTACTTTGAAAAACACCAATACGGCAATACCATCGGTCGTGACCTATGGAATGCTTTAGGTGATGCATCTGGCCGTGATGTAGCTGCGTTCATGGATTCTTGGTTGGAACAACCGGGTTATCCAGTCCTTACAGCAGTGGTCGAAAATGATACCTTGAAGATCAGCCAAAAACAATTCTTCATTGGGGAACATGAAGATCAAGGCCGTAAATGGGTTGTGCCATTGAACAGCAACTGGTCTGGTATTCCAGATACACTTGAAACAGAAACCCTTGAAATTCCAGGTTATGCTGCCCTTGCTGCTGCAAATAAAGAGCCGCTTCGTTTCAATACAGAAAATACAGCCCACTACATTACCGATTACCAAGGAGAGCTCTTGGATGCGATTGTAGACAACATGGCTTCCTTGGATAACACCAGCAAGCTTCAAGTTGTACAAGAGCGCCGTCTCCTAGCAGAAAGTGGTGTTATCTCGTATGCAAGCCTCTTGCCAGTTATCGAGAAATTAACGCAAGAAAGTTCTTATTTGGTTGTATCTGCGGTTTCATCCATTCTTCAAGGGCTCAGCCTCTTTGTGGATGAAGGGACGGAAGTCGAAGCAGCCTATAAAGCCTTGTTGGTAACCTTTAACCAATTCAACTTTGAACGCCTTGGTTTTGAACCAAAAGCTGGAGAAGCTGATGAGGATGAAATGGTTCGCCAATTGGTGATTGCCAATATGATCAAGGGGGATGATGCCAAAGCAAGTGCCAAAGCAAGTGAAATCTATGCGGCCCATGCAGATAATATTAGCAAGCTTCCGGCAGCGATTCGTTTGCAAATCTTGATTAACCAAATCAAACACCATGAAAGCAAAGAATTGACTGATTTGTACTTGACGACTTATGCTCAAGCGACAGATGGCAACTTCAAGCGTCAATTGTCTACAGCTTTGGCTTATACAACTGATGCAGACACAGTTGAAAAGATTTTGGCAGAGTGGAAGAACAAGGATGTTGTGAAACCACAAGACTTGGCAATGAGTTGGTATTTCACCTTCTTACACCATGAGTTCACCCAGGAATCTGCCTGGACTTGGGCGCGTGACAATTGGGATTGGGTCAAAGCAGCTCTTGGCGGAGACATGAGCTTTGACAAGTTTGTCATTTACCCAGCCAATACCTTCAAAACAGCGGAGCGCTTAGCAGAATTCAAAGCTTTCTTTGAACCACAATTGTCTGATATGGCTATCAGCCGAAATATCAGCATGGGAATCAAGGAAATCGCAGCACGTGTGGATTTGATCCAACGGGAAAAAGCAGCAGTAGAAGCAGCAATTCTTGCGACGAAATAAATGAAATAAATTTATAAAAGATGAGAGTGGGACAGAAATCGGTCATTCGTTAGAATTCGATTTCGTCGACCCACCTCCGCACAGTAGAGCCCACTCAACCACTGCGTCTTGCTCGACAATCCAAAAACAAAAGATGAGGCTAGGATTTTTGTCCCAGCCTCATCTTTTGTTTTTCAATGAATCATTTGTATTGGATATCGAAGGAGAAGGATCATTCGTTTATTGGATTTGGTAAGAGGATCTCCGTTCGATAGTGGCCATTTTCTTTGAATCGCTTGATAGTTCCTTGGTATTCTTGTACTAGGGCATCAACGTTTCGTAAGCCCCAACCATCTCTTTGACGTGTTTTACGAGTCTCTTGTTCCTGTTCGTTAAAGGTATTGTTGATCGAAATAAATAGATTTTGTTTGAAATATCGTACATTCAGAGCCAATGATCTCTCCGATTTATCAGTCAATCGAAGACAGGCTGAAATACTATTATCTAAACAATTTCCTAAAATGACAGCTAGAATATCAGGCTGAATAGATAATTCTTGAGGGACAAAGCAGTCAATTTCCAATTTAATTTCATCTTCCACATCGTGCAGTTTCTGATTCAGTAAAAAATTAATTGTTGGATTTTTGGAGTAAAAGGTTTGTTTTCCTGAAATACTATCAGTTAACGAGTGAAGATACTCTCTAGCCTCATCAGGATTTTCTTCTAGAAGTGCCAACAGAGTTAAATGTTTATTTTTTAAGTCATGCCGAAGACTTTGCAATCGTTGGTATTCCTCTTGAGACTGTTGTGTTTCTCTTAATTGAAACTGAAGCTGTTCTTTATCTAGTTTATTTTGATAATAAGCGTGCTGTTGTTGAGAAAGATGTAAGGTAAAATAAAGCGAGGAGAAAGACAATACAATAAGAGACAAGAGTGAAATGACAGAAAGATAATCTGGTCCAAATACTTGTCCTTGAATAGCAGATACAGTAAAGGCAAAAATAATCGACAAAATCGGTACGATAAATTGATACATCCAATTTCTTTTAGATGTTGGCATGGTTAACTTTTGATGTGTTCGGAATAACTGTCGAAGAACTAGAGTGATCACAGTTGAAAAAAGAAAACTGATGACAAGGTAACCACTAATCAGTCCTAAATTTTTTGATACTTTTGACAGTGGAAGAAAAAGTTGGATAGCCTGATTGAGGACAGCTCCTGCTAATAATGTCAGGCTTGTCTGTAAGAATATCCAAAAGGAAGAATCACGAAAGGAGTAGCCAAAATAGAGTCCTACAAGAGAGGATTCTAACATACTAATAAAGAGATTGCTCACTAAAAAAACGCGACTTTCTAAAAAAACAAACACAAGAGCCACATGAAAAAGAAAGCAACAACAAAGGACTAAAAGGGTTTCTTTTGAATGTTTATTTTTGGATATTGGCCTATAAAATAAAACACTTGCCAGAAATAAGTCAAACAAGATACTAATGATCCGCAATCCTATTAGCATTAGAAATTCCTTTCACTGAGGTAGTTATAGTATTTTTCTTTAAAAGAAGACTGGAACTTACGACTAATTGGAAGTGAATGCTCCTCGGTTCCATTTAGCAAAATAGTCACTGTTTTCGAATCAAAATCTTTGATATATTTGGGATTTACAATATAAGAAGCATGAATTTGAATAAAATAATCAGGTAGTTTATCTAAAATGTCTTGAGTTTTGAGTAAGGACTTATAGGTATCTGCTAGCGTGTAAATAAAAACGGAACGCTTATCTTTCTCAAAATAGGTAATGTCACTTAAAGGAATAGAGTAACTTTGTTTTCCAAATGAGAAGTTAAAGATGGTTTGTCCTAAATCCAGATAACGTAAAATTCTGTCTACTACCTTATTTAGCCTTTGAGGTTCAATTGGTTTTACTAAGTAATCAAAAGTCTGTACTTCAAAAACTTGTTCCATATAATCACGATAGCTAGTCACAAAAATAATGGGGATAAAAGGATTGAACTGCCGAATTTCACGAGCAAGGTCAATTCCAGTAATTTGTGGCATATCAATATCCAAAAAAACACAATGAGTATCCCTTGTTAACTGTTCTAGCATTTTTTGTGGATTTGTATATAGTTTTGTTTCTACAGGAACCTTGTCGTAAGAAAGTAAATACTGTTCTAACTGACTAGCATCTCTAGTTGAGTCATCACAAATAACGACGTTTAACATAAGTCCCCCTTATCAAATTGAATTGGCTAATTATGACACTAAAATGGTAAATCATGACGTAAACCATGGAAAGTCATATGTTTATTATACAATAATCTTATCAAAAATGAAGGAAGCTGGGAAAATCTTCTCAGTCTTGAGTGATGAGATGAAGACATTTGCGACACTGACTATTAGAGATTTGACAAAATCATTCGATAAGCAACATTTTGCTAATAACCATATTTCCTTAGAAATAGAAGCTGCTAAAATTACAGCTTTTTTAGGACACAATGGCGCTGGTAAGTCCACCCTCTTAAATCAAATGATTGGTTTTACCAAACCTGATCGAGGAGACGTTTGCTATGGAGATATTTCTTTTGTAGAGAATCGTAAACAAGCTCGCTCAATGATGAGCTATATGTCACAGCAGTATGCCCCACTTGAAAAATTAACAGTGGAACAAAACTTAGAAATGCTTGGAAGAATGAGAGGGTTAAACACCTTAGAACTCCAAAAGGAACTTGACCAACTCCTAACTGATTTAGAAATTAAAGAATATCGGAGAAAACAAGGAAAGGACCTTTCAGGTGGTTTAAAGCGTCTAACTTCTTTTGCAATGGCTTTAATCGGGTCTCCGACCATCATTCTTCTTGATGAGCCGACGAACGATGTTGATCCAATACGTCGTGAAAAACAATGGCAATTATTACAGAAGCTAGCGCATAAAGGTCATACCATTATTATCGTGACGCATAATCTTTTAGAAGTTGAAAAATATGCTGACAACTATGCCTTATTTAACCATGGGAAGTTAATCAAATCAGGACCAGTTCAGCAAATAACCTATCAAAAACAGTATCAAATCTCTTTTGAGTTTAGGAATGAAGATAGCTTAGCTCTATTCCAAGATTATACCATTATCAATGGTTCGATTTGCCAGATTGAAATAGAAGAGAAGGAGTTAACGAGACTGCTACAAAAAATCACACAGGAATTGGATGGAAAGAATATTTTAAATCTGTCACTTGCTCAGAAAAACGTATCCATTTCAGATCTTTATAGAGAGGAGTTGACAAACTGATATGACTCAATTTTTTTACTTACTTCGTTGGAACTATCTTCGTCAAAAAGATCTATTTCTACTCTTTACGCTAGCTCAGCTTCTGTTATCCATTTCACTTCTTTTTGGTTATCCACTAGTGATCGGTGAGATTGATACGACAGCTGCCTACTATCTCTCTTCTGGTTCAGTTCTGATAGGAATTATTTCTATTGGCTGTACTATCTCATCACCTGTTATAGCAAATGCGAAGTCAGAAGGACATGTAGACTATGTACGAGCCCTTCCAATACCTCGAATTCTAATTTCCTTAGCAGATCTTTGGATGTGGATGATTGCTATTTTACCTGGAGTGTTCATTTCTGTTATACTGGGCTATTTTCGTTTTTCTGTCCGCTTAAATGTATCTATTCTAGCTGTTTTCATCCTATTTCTTATCTGTCTTACAATGATCAGTCTTGGATTTGCCATTGCGTATACTTTTTCTCCCAATATTGTCACGCTGATGTCTCAGTTAATTCTTATGATTGGTTTGATGTTTTCGCCAATCATGTACCCAGCAAGTCGTCTTCCAGATTGGATAAATCATCTCTACCATATTCTTCCCTTTGTCCCTTCTGTTAATCTTCTTCGAGCTTGCCTTTATAGTCATGACCACATCTCATTGTTTGACTTGGTTATTCTGATCATCTGGATTTTGCTGACACAGCTACTGATTTTGAGAGTTCTTTATAAGGAAAAATAAAGGAAGGAGGGTAGATAGAAGGTTCTTCTACGAAACAGGAATCCATTTAAAAGGAGTTCAATTGAAGAGATATCCTTACAACAAAAAGCAACAACTGTGTTCAGATGTTGCTATTTTTTATATATTCTCTAGGCCCTTTGTATCTTATTTGAAATACCAGTGGTGTTTGAGGTTGGCAAAAATCGCCTTACTGGTAATAGTGATAATGATGATTTTGATTAAATCAGCAAGGATAAATGGAGATACGACCTTTACATAGGATGTTTGAATACCGAATCCTGTCACAAGCATGAAACCGATGAGTCCGGAAATAAAGAGAAGAACACTACTAAATAAATTAGCAAGGAAAATGGTTACGACGCTGGATTTGGCATTGGTAAACAAAGACGTGAGCAAGGCACGAAATGGGAAGAACAAGAGAAAACCAGCAGTAGGTCCAATGAAACTTTGGGCACCGCCGGAACCACCTGCAAACACTGGGAATCCGAAGAAACCTAAAAGCAGATAAAGGCAGACAGCAGTAAAGGCATGACTGGGTTTATAGATGGTCCCGATGAGTCCAATAATCAATGTCTGAAGGGTCAATGGAATGGGCCCAAAAGGAACGGTGAATTGGGACAAAACGCAAATCATTGCGGTACCGATTGCAATTAAGACTAAAGGAAATGCTTTTTTCATAACAGTTAACCTCTCATTTATTTTATGGTAACTATTTTATCTCAGTTAGAATGTTTTGTCAACCAATAAATAAAAGTTTAGATTTGTTTAAGCTATTCTTTAGGAAGGCTTAAGGATTCTTCAGTATAATCGCTGTACTTAAAGGACTGAGCTCCCTTTAAAATTTAAAAGACAAGTATACTTAAAAAATAAGGAAGAACAATGAATCAAAAAGAAACAAAACAAGTCGTAGATCCAAAAGTATCCAATGAAAAAATGGTCGTTCTAAAACGCAGTTCCAAATGGTGGATCAAAACCGCAGCAGTCGGAGGCTTGCTCGTCGGTGCTGGTAGCGGCTTTGGAATCGGAGTCATTACCTCACAATCCCTTGGTCAGCAACAACTGTCACAAGCCGTCCAAATGAATCAAAACCAAGGAAATAGGCAAAATCAGCAGAAGCAAAACAGCCATTCCACGCAAGGAAACCAGCAAAATGGTAGCCTTCAAAATGGAGGTCCACAAGATGGCGGACCTGGTCAGATGCCAGGAAACGGTGGACCTCAAGGAAATGGGCATGGAAATGGAGGTATGCCACCGGGAGAGTCAAATAAGCAAGGCTCTTCCAATCAGTCAAGTAAAAAGAATACGAAGAAACAGACGAAAGACAGTGACACCAGTAATACGCAAAGTAACAAGGAAAATACGACCAATTCCTAAGAAACCAACCCTTTATCTAATCAAATGGATAGGTAGATAAATCAAGGTTCTAACTATAGGAAATGAAGGCAAGTCGTGTTATAATAGTTTGGAATAGATTAGAAAGACTCACTCAAGAAAGAGAAGAGGAAAGGACAATGATTAAAATTCTATTGGTCGAAGACGACCTTGGTTTATCCAATTCAGTATTTGATTTTTTAGATGACTTCGCGGATGTCATGCAGGTTTTTGATGGTGAAGAAGGTCTTTATGAGGCTGAAAGCGGCATCTATGACTTGATTCTGCTGGACCTCATGTTACCGGGAAAAGACGGCTTTCATGTCTTGAAAGAATTGCGTGAAAAAGGCGTGACGACTCCTGTCTTGATTATGACAGCCAAAGAAAGTCTGGATGATAAGGGACATGGTTTTGAACTAGGAGCAGATGATTACCTGACCAAACCTTTCTATCTTGAAGAGCTTAAGATGCGGATTCAAGCTCTTTTGAAGCGCTCAGGTAAGGTCAGTGAAAATACCCTCAATTATGGTAATTTGAAGGTGAATTTATCTACCAATTCGACTTATATCGATGGCAAAGAAGTTGAATTACTCGGAAAAGAGTTTGATCTCTTAGTTTACTTCCTTCAAAACCAAAATGTCATTCTTCCTAAAACCCAAATTTTCGACCGTTTGTGGGGGTTTGACAGCGATACAACCATTTCTGTTGTTGAAGTGTATGTATCGAAAATCCGTAAAAAATTAAAAGGAACGGATTTCGTAGAAAACTTACAAACATTGCGTAGTGTGGGGTATATCTTAAAAGATGTTAACAAGGATTAAGAAAACCGTCGGAGAAGATGACTTTTCCTATTTCATCCGCTATTTTGGCCTTTTTACCCTGATTTTCTCAGCCATGACCTTGATCATTATTCAGGTCATGCGCTCGAGCCTTTATACGACGGTCGATGAGAACCTCAAGACTCTTAGCCAGGATCCTTATTCGATCGTGGCCATTGCCAATCGCGACCAAAGGCAATCGGGTGCCAAGCTAAATGATAAAGAGAACGATGTCATGGATGTCCCAAATCATGATAAGTCAGAGCCCAAAGGAGATGTCACCTCCAATACAACAGTCGTTCTTCTCAATAAAAAATATGAAAATCTGACAACTGGAAATGGTTTTCTAAACCTCAAATCAGTAACCTTTGGACGCAAACTGCTTAACAAGGTTTCACAGCTCCGGATTACCAATAGCTATGGTAAAAAAGAAAGTTACCGAGCCTATATGACGGATCTGGGCTTATCAGATGGTGATGAGAGTGATGTTAAATACGCGGTCATCATGACTAATATTAGCCAGTTGGAGCAGACGAGCGAAAAGAATGAGGGCCAAATTGCCCTCGTTATGATCTGCTTCTGGGGGATTTCACTGTTTGCAAGTCTCTTTCTGGCTCGTCTTAGTGTCAAGCCACTTCTTGAGAGCATGCAAAAGCAAAAAGCCTTTGTGGAAAATGCCTCACATGAATTGCGGACGCCCCTTGCAGTTCTACAAAATCGTTTAGAAACACTTTTTAGAAAACCAGAAGCAACCATTATGGAATCGAGCGAGAGCATTGCCTCAAGTCTAGATGAGGTCCGAAATATGAAGCTCTTGACCACCAACCTGCTCAACATTGCCCGAAGGGATGATGGCTTGAAGCCAGAGATCGATGAGATTGATCCTAGCTTCTTTGATCAGACCTTCTCAAATTTTGAGATTATTGCAGAAGAAAATGCCAAGGTCTTTCGAGGCGAGAACCGAGTCGACAAGATCATTTCATCAGATAAAATCCTGCTCAAGCAGTTGATGACCATCTTGTACGACAACGCCTTGAAATATACAGATGAGGATGGTGAAATTGGCTTTAAAGTTCAATTGAAGGACAAAAATCTCCTTATCAAAGTCTTGGATAATGGACCTGGTATTCCCGATGAAGACAAAAAGCGGATTTTTGATCGCTTTTATCGGGTGGACAAGGCTAGAACCCGTCAAAAAGGTGGATTTGGCCTAGGCTTATCGCTTGCCAAACAAATCGTAGAAGCCTTTAAAGGAAACATTCAAGTCAGAGATAACAAACCAAGAGGAACCATCTTTGAAGTGAAATTATCTACAAAAACGGAAAGTCGTAAAAGAAGTCGAAAAGAGGAAAAATGATGAGTTCAAAAATGTTGCATACCTGCCTACGCGTCGAAAATTTAGAAAAATCAATCGCTTTTTACCAAGATGCCTTTGGTTTTGAAGAAAAACGTCGGAAAGATTTCCCAGACTACAAATTTACCATTGTGTATTTGGCCTTGCCTGGAGATGACTACGAGTTGGAATTGACCTACAATTATGATCATGGACCTTATGTCATCGGTGATGGCTATGCACACGTAGCATTGAGCACACCCGATCTAGAAGGTTTGCATGCGGAGCACAAATCCAAGGGCTATGAAGTAACGGATCCGAAAGGCTTACCTGGTAATCCCCCAAATTATTACTTCGTCCTAGATCCAGACGGATACAAAGTCGAAGTGATCCGTGAAAAATAAAGAGGATGAATAGAAAAGGGAGAGTGGGACAGAAATCGGTCATTCGTTAGAATTCGATTTCGTCGTCCCACCTCCGCACAGTTGAGTAGGGCTGTA
>OIEJ01000352.1_pt1 | contig 18880 bp, 21 predicted proteins | sample 1581791 | NCBI WGS metagenome assembly OIEJ01 (sample SAMN03281019, study PRJEB24777) | human gut metagenome | isolation source: fecal sample PR141 from 1 month old male Chinese infant, vaginal delivered... | place: Singapore | collected 2005-11-08 | reverse complement strand
ATCCCGCTCATGCTGGCGTACCCAGACACGCAGAGTCTCCGGTGTACAGCCAATCTTTGGGGCAATGGAACAAATTGCCGCCCACTGTGAGTCATATTCGCCCTGACTTTCCAGAACCATACGAATCGCCCTCTGACGGACTTCGGGGGAAAAACGAGTATTTTTAGTCATCCTGTTTACCTCTTTCTCAGGGAGTTTAGTCTCCAGGATTCCCGGGGCGGTTCAGGATATGATTTTTACCTGTCAGAACATTATCAGATGGAACGTACAGGATGGATCAGGAAATGACGTTTTCACTCAGCTATGAACAACTGACCCGGTTTGCGGAAAAACGCATCCGGGAATGCAATCTGGACAGCCACGGCGTAACTTATCTCTGCGAGTCAGCCAAAGCCGGAGCCGTGCTGATCTTCTGGCATGAACTGGCCATAAATGGCTATACCTCAATGAATGCCATAAAGAGACAGGAGATCATTGACGCCGACCATCAGCGCCTCAGAAAGCTCATCTGGCCGGAGGATGGCTGGAAATGACTCAGAGCCGCCGACCGTCGCCACTGCAGCGGAGAGTGCTGATTGTGCTGGCTGCCCTTGATGAAAAACGGCCAGGACCCGTGCTGACGCGGGACATAGAACGGGTGCTGGAGCAAAGCGGGGAAGCCCCGGTCTACGGGCCAAACCTGCGCGCCTCCTGCCGTCGTCTGGAGGATGCCGGCTGGCTGCGTACCCTGCGCGCTCCGAACCTGCAGCTGGCAGTGGAGCTGACGGACGCCGGCCGGGCCGTGGCACAGCCTCTGCTGCCCGCAGGCGGCACTTCTGCCACTGATCTGGCGGTGGAGCTGAACGGCATAACGTATCAGGCCTGCCGTGGGGATTTTGTGGTGCGTCTCGACGGCAGCACCTGTCTGCAGTTATGGAATAAAGAAGGCAGGGTGGTACGCCGGGAGGGCGATCCGCTGGAAGTGGCGCAGTGGCTGCAGGCCTGTCACGATGCAGGAATGGAGGTTCGCGTACAGATAAATGAAAGTGCCGCTCCGTAAGAACACGCCTGTGCACGGTTTACACATCATCCCATGGTGGCAGCCGGTTAACTTTCCTGCGCCACCAGTGGAAAGAGGCCATGAGCAGTCCGGACAAAAACCCCCCCGTGATACTTATAATAATGGCCTCACCTGCCACCATTCCTGACGGCCCCCAGTAGATAAACCACATTGCACATCCCCAGGAAATGCCCCATAAGCCCCCCGTCAGCACCGTGACCTGCCAGAACGGCATAAAGGGTAATGGCGGAAGCCGGATACCCAGCCGCCAGAGAATACGCAGAAGAGGAGGGGCATAATTGCTCCGCCACATCTTTTTGCTGTCCATCAGGGCAATGGCCCGGGCTTTTTTCTGCTCAAAAGTCACAGGAGCACCTCCGTTCCATGATGTAAACGTGACACAGCTTATTGTTATTGATTATTATTATCATGCTGTGGTTATGTTGTCATGCATCAGTACACTGACAAAAGTGCAAAAGAAAGGAAAACTGGCAGATGAACAGAAAATATTATTTTAATAATATGTGGTGGGGATGGGTGACGGGGGGATATATGCTGTATATGTCATGGGATTATGATTTTAAATACAGATTACTGTTCTGGTGTATTTCTCTCTGCGGAATGGTTTTGTATCCGGTTGCAAAATGGTATATTGAAGATACAGCTCTGAAATTTACCCGGCCTGATTTCTGGAACAGCGGTTTTTTTTACTGATACACCTGGAAAAATGGGATTGCTTGCTGTTTATACGGGTACTGTTTTCATATTATCTCTTCCGTTAAGTATGATATATATTCTTTCTGTTATTATAAAAAGGCTGTCTGTAAGATAGACAGCCTGTCTTATATTTTATTTAAATACCCCAGAACTTATGCCACAAGAATTATCTAAAAGTTGCCGTTCTACTCCGTTAGTTTGTAGTTCTATCATAGTCTTATTAACTCGATCACGAGGTCTGTATGACGGGGAAGCTTGCGCTGTAAGATTATATGATAATGCACATATTGTAATGATAGTTGTTTTTATCTTTGTGTTTAATGTGAAAATTTTATAAAGCATATAATGTTCCCTATTTTTATTTTGTTTATAATTTATTGGTTGTATGTTAAATCTATCATAAGTCTAATAATTAAAATGGTTAGTGGTGTCAGGATTAGTGAAAATAAAGGATGTAATATGCTATTCTTTCTCTGTAAGTACTTGAGAATACTAAACCATAGTACAAGAATGATTATGTACATGTAGTGAGAATTGGAAAACATAGTTTCTTCCCGTGTTAATGAGAGTATGTGTTTTTATGTGGGGATATGTACACCCCATATAGATGTATTATGTTATATTTATAATATACCTCGGCAAAATAAAAGGATTGTTATAGAAATAGGGAAGGCTATAAAAAAGCTTATATTAAGGTCTGTTTTCTTCTTAGAAAAATAATTCTTTGTTCTAATTATTATAGATGTAATCCCCCAAACAATAAAAAGAATGGAGCTGCTTGTAATTATTTGATATATCAAAATTGTTTTCCTCTATTTTTGTGTAGATAGATGTTAATGGCACTGGGTGCATTTATTCGTAATTTCTTTTTCCATGCTGGGCCAGCAGGAGCATTTGAACAGAAACTTGATTAATCATGAAAACACATCACTTATCGAAGAAAAAAATATAAACTAACAGAATAACTATAGATGCAGGGAAAGCTAAGAATAAGCTTATAGCTGGGGCTGTTTTTTTGTTGAATTTCCAGTTTGTGACTCTGATTATTACAGCTATAGTCATCCAGACTATAATTAAAATAGAACTGCCATTGATAAAATCATATTTCAAAATAAATTCTCCTGTATTTGTCACTCAATCGGTGGTTTATGTGACTATATTCGCAAAAACTGGTCGCAGAAAAGTCCTGTTTTCAGCTTGGAAACCCGGTAATCAGAATAATGGATAGGGGAACAAAAATCTCTGTATAGAACGCTCCATTGAGGGAGAGAAAACGTGTCATTTTGACCCGTTCGGTATTCAGAACACACAAAACCGATCGCGGGTCGCTTTCGTGCATAGTTATGCAGCCATCTAAAAACGATTCTGGCGCGTTTTTCTGGTTTAGCCTGGTGTTTTCTTGTCTTTTTGCGTTTTTTGCGCCAGAAAGCGATTGAGGGCGTTTTACAGGGTACGTACAACGGGAGTTATGGTAAATGGATCGGGTTTTCGGGAAGGTTCGACAGGATTTGCCGTTGGGTGTAGTGTAAGCGACTGAAAAACAAACGCCCCTGAAATCATGTCCAGATCCGGCAGAACCAGCCTCATGCGCAGTTCTGGCTGGTTTTTGACGTTGATCGCGAGGGGGCAGCGATTGACTGGAGCGACCGGAACGCTCCCGCGCCGAACATCACCGTAAAAAATCCTGTGAACGGTCATGCTCACCTGCTCTACGCGCTCAATATCGCCGTGAGAACCGCGCCGGACAGCTCGGTTAAGGCGCTGAAATACGCCGCTGCGATTGAACGTTCGCTGTGTGAGAAACTTTGTGCTGATGTGAACTACAGCGGACTGATTTGTAAAAATCCGTTCCACCTGGAATGGCAGGTGATGGAGTGGCGAGAGGAAGCCTATACCCTCGATGAACTGGCTGATTATCTCGATTTGAGCGCCTCAGCGCGCCGTAGCATCGATAAACATTACGGGATGGGGCGAAACTGCCACCTGTTCGAAATGACGCGCAAATGGGCTTACAGGGCGATTCGTCAGGGCTGGCCCGAATTCTCACAGTGGCTTGATGCCGTGATTCAGCGTGTCGAAATGTACAACGCATCGCTTCCCGTTCCGCTTTCACCGCCTGAATGTCGGGCTATTGGCAAGAGCATTGCGAAATACACGCACAGGAACTTCACGCCGGAAACTTTCGCACAGTATGTGGCTGATACGCACACGCCAGAAATTCAGGCAGCACGCGGTCGCAAGGGCGGGAAGGCCAATTCGTCAGAAAATCAGTCGGACAAAGGGAAAAAAAGCGCCGCTGTTCGGTGGACTGCTAACGACGACAAACGTCGTAGGGCGCTTGATATGTATATCTTGGGAGCGTCAACGGAAGATATTGCAGTGGCGGTTGGTGTTAGCAGCCGGACTATTCGACGCTGGATGGATAATTCTGGAGAATGGCTAACCAAGAAACAAATAATTAAATGTTAGTTAACAAAGAAGCAACACTACCCCCTGTTTTTTGTTAATGGGATGTTAAATTCGCGGACATGAACAAGCCTATATCAGATAACAGCGCCTTTCGGCGTCTTTTTGAGCAGCGGGCTTTCCGGCGGTTTTCTCCTCTCAGCCCAGCAATGGTGCGGCTTACCGCATGATTGAGGTGGTCGTGCTCGCCGCAGTCTCATGACCGAGCGTAGCGAGCGAATGAGCGAGGAAGCACCAGGGAACCGGAACACGGATGGAGGCACTTACGCGTCTGGGTTTGGGGATGTCTCCAGATCGTACTTAATTTCCTTAAGTGCCTGTAATATCCTGTCTTTTTTATAGCATAGCTCGCCTGTTTTTGTGTCTACCAGTCCTGCTTCGATCAGTAGCCCAGCCGCGAGAAAGAGTCGGTGATTGCGTTCTCGTCGTTGTTTTTTTCCCTCGATTCGTTTTTGGACCGCCTGTTTTCGTTCGCTCTCCTGTGCCTGTAAGTCGTTTTTTTCCGCTGTTGCCAGTACGTGGAGGAGTTTGCGTTCCTGTTCTGTGAGTCCTGCTTCGTTGTCGAGCAGGTCAATTATCTGTCTCTGTCGTGCGGTCTGTTCTCCGAGCTTCCTGATGAATCCGATCCGTTTCTTCAGCCATTCGATGTTGCTGATGCGCATGTTCGTGGTGCTCCCTGGTGTTTTTTTGCGGTGTGTTGTGGTCGTGCAGTATATCGCTTGCGGTCGGCGGGTGCAGGGGGTATCTTCCGTGCTAATTCGTAAAATTAGAAGGAAGCGCACTTATATGTTTCTCTCCTTCGTCGAGAAACAGTGCGCTCCTGCGGAGGGCTGAAACCGTGGCGACCTATCACCTCAGCGTTAAGTTTGGTGGCAAGGGACAGGCTGCAAACCATGCCGATTACATCGAGCGCAAAGAGAAATACCGCGACCGTCAAGATTTGGAATATTCCGCACACGGAAACATGCCGGAATGGGCGCGAGATAATCCCTCCCATTTCTGGCAGGCGGCTGACCAGTTTGAACGTGCAAACGGTTCGACTTATCGGGAACTGGAGATAGCGCTGCCCCGTGAACTGACACCGGAACAGCGCCTTGAACTGGTGCAGGATTTTGTACGTCAGGAAGCTGGCGAACGGCATGCATGGAGTTTTGCCATTCACAATCCGAAAGCGAGCATTGAGGGAGGCGAACAGCCTCATGCGCATATCATGATGAGTCAGCGTGTGAATGATGGCATTGAACGTACACCGGAACAGTATTTCCGGCGCTATAACGCCAGGTATCCCGAGCGGGGAGGTGCGAAAAAGGATTCAGGAAGCCTGACTCCCACTCAGCAAAAAGAGCAGTTGCGGGAATTGCGAAAACGCTGGGAGGTGAAGCACAACGAACATATGAGAAAAAATGGCTTTGAAAGGGGCTTCATTGACTGTCGGACGCTGAAAGAACAGGGCATTGAACGACGTCCCGAAGTGCATCTGGGTTTTGAAGCTGCCGGACGGCTTGATGATGCCCAGCGTCATGACATCATGCAAAAACGGTCTGAACCGGACTATTCCCGCCATCTTGAACAGGCGCGAACGGTCGGGCATGACATCATGGAATGGCTGGACACTCCGGTTAAGCAACATGAACTGGTCAGAAGGCTGCAACATGATGTTGCGCGGGAGCATGGCTTTGACATGAGAGACAGAGTGAGCAGACAGGACCGAACTGAACCTGAACGGGTTAAATCACCGTCACGTGGATTTTCTATGGGATTCTGAACATGGCCAGCACAGAAGAAAAATTACTCACGCTCCTGTTATCGGTGGAGCATTTGCAACATACCGCAATGGAGCAACAGAAAGCTGTTGCTGATTCTCTGGCTGTGGCAAGGGAAACACTTCGCGGATATCGGGATATTTCTGACGGTGTGGCAAAACAGGTCAGGGATGAAGTCAGAAATGAGGTGCAGAATCTGGACGTAGCAGGGCTGATAGGTGAGCGCATCAGCCAGGATTTTCAGCGGCTGGAAGAGTCAGTCGCAAACATGAAGGCAAACGCGGATGCCCTGAACAGGGATATTGCGACAATTCACAGCAATATCGTGCAGGAATACAACACCCTTAAAGGGTATAGCTGGAAATGGCTGGGTGGGGTGTCAGTGGCTTTTCTAGTTATGTTCTGTGTGCTCGGATGGGGAATGAAAACAATGCTCGACAGGAACTACAACGCCACAGCGGCGGTGTATCAGAAAGTTGTGATACTGGAAGATAAACTGGCGGAAAAACCTGTCACGGGTAAGAACCGGAAAAACTGACGCGCTTCGCTTGTCCAACGCCTCACGGACAGCGAAAGGATTTCGCGTTCCGTTCACCGTTTTCATGAGTGATTCCTCCGAACTGCCAAAAAATATCCCTCCCTGACTTGACAGAAAAAATAATGGCGAGTACTTTTTGATCTGTACATAAAACCAGTGGTTTTATGTACAGTATTAACTATGTAATTAATTGTTTTAACGATTAAAAGAGGGAATTTTTATGAGTGGTGGAGATGGTCGTGGCCCTGGTAATACAGGGCTTGGACATAACGGTGGTAAACCCAGTGGAAACGTGAATGGCTCATCTGGACATGGAGGACCATCATCTGGCGGTGGGTATCATTACAATCCGGGAAAAGGTCCTGCAAGCACTGTAGGTCCTGACGGGGAGGTGCATATCAACATTACCGGTGGTATGGAAAAAGATCCTCCAGGAAAACATCACGGTAATGGTGGCTCAGGTAATGGTCACGGTGCTGGAAATCATAACAGCAATTCAGGCGGCAATGGAAAAACAACGTCTATTCCTGGATGGAGCCCTGACTCTGGGAAACCTGGCAGATATTTACCGACAAATAAAGATAAGTTAATTAAGGGACTTATTCAGTCAATAGATGACCATTCTGGAACGTACACTATCCATTATACTGGTGGTGCAGTAGCTACAGTAACTGTACCAAACGGTGATGTGAATAAAATGAATGTTCACTATAATATCGGTAGTGGGCCGTCATCAGGTAATAAACTGACTCGTGATACTATAAAAAGCTTTTTAGAATTCAAGGCAGAAAATGAAGCTAATGCTGTAAATGATGCAATAAGCAAAGTTAATGACTTTTATAAAGAGTTAGCATCAAAATACGGCGATAAGTTGGAGAAAGAAGCCAAGGCACTAGCCGATGAAGCTAAAGGGAAAAAAATTCGCAATGCTAATGAGGCGATTAAAGCCTTTGATAGGTACAAGGATGTGCTTAATAAGAAATTCAGCGTATCCGACCGAGAAGCGATTGCAAAAGCACTGGAGTCTCTTAATAAAGATCAAATGGCTAAACAGTTAAAAATTTTTGGTAAGGCCTTTGGTGTCGTAGGTGAGGCTATTCAGTGGGGGGGATTTATCAGTGGCTTAGTTAAAGGATTCAGAACTGGTGACTGGAATGAGGCTTTTATAAGCGGGGAAAAAATCGCAGTCGGCAAGGTAGCATCTGTTATGGTTACAGTGGCATTTAGTGCTATGGCAGTAAATCCTATTGGTATTTTAGGGTTTGCAGTAATTATGGCAGTGACTAGTGCCTTAATTACAGATGAAAGGCTGAAACAACTAAACAGCTTTATTAACGGCATTTAATAAACAAAAGGTCGTACCGTTTGATATGGTATGACCTTTATTTTGTTTTTCTATCGCTTTTTGTTGGTTATAAAGTAATAGACTGTAAAAATCAATCCAAATGGAGGTAGTGATAATATAATGCATATTATAAAACCCCAGTTAACGAAGTTAAAAGTTGTTTTTGTTAGTAAGGGTGCTTGCTTATTTATTAGTAATAGACAAAAAGGGTATGTGGACGATCCAAAAAGAGATATAAGTATAAATATAAATAATTCTATACTTGTTGGGCTTAGATTCAAACTTGCGATGATAAAAGATAAAATGTAAAAGGATAAGGCAAGGATAAAATTCCTTAAATAGAATTCCATATCTATTTTTTTCATTTATAAAATCCTCGTTAGTTAAATGTTTATAATATTGCCTTACTTTATCCATAAATCTAGAAGTAGTTATCACAAAAGTTACTTTTTTGACTCGTTCGCCCTTTTGAACGGTCGAAACTGTTTGCGAATCGCTTTCGTGCATAGTTATGCAACGCCCTGAAAGTGATTCTGACGCATTTTTCTGGTTTGGCCTGGTGTTTCCTTGTCTTTTTGCGTTTTTTGCGCCAGAAAGCGACTGAGGGCGTTTTAAGGGGTACGTACAACGGGAGTTATGGTAAATGGATCGGTTTTGCGGGAAGGCTCGACAGGTTTTGTTGTTGGGGGTAGTGTAAGCGACTGAAAAACAAACGCCCCTGAAATTCGTGTCTCTCCGCCAAGATTGTCACGAGAATACAGGGGCGAGGTCGGTCGATAACCTGGAAGGAATCGTAACACATGAGCGCCGCGCTTCAATACTTCGAAGAAAATTTACCCCACCGCCCCTATCACACGGATGATCTCGCTTTCGGCCTTCGCATCTCCGGCAAAGGGCGTGCGCTTCTTGCGCGGTACATCCAGCAGAACCAGCCTCATGCGCAGTTCTGGCTGGTTTTTGACGTTGACCGCGAGGGGGCTGCGATTGACTGGAGCGACCGGAACGCCCCCGCGCCGAACATCACCGTTAAAAATCCTGTGAACGGACACGCTCACCTGCTCTACGCACTCAACATCGCCGTGAGAACCGCGCCTGATGCCTCGGTTAAGGCGCTGAAATATGCCGCAGCGGTTGAACGTTCGCTGTGTGAGAAACTTTGTGCTGATGTGAACTACAGCGGCCTGATTTGCAAAAATCCGTTCCACCTGGAATGGCAGGTGATGGAGTGGCGCGAGGACGCCTATACCCTCGATGAACTGGCAGATTATCTCGATTTGAGCGCCTCAGAGCGTCGTAGCATCGATAAACATTACGGGATGGGGCGAAACTGCCACCTGTTCGAAATGACGCGCAAATGGGCTTACAGGGCGATTCGTCAGGGCTGGCCCGAATTCTCACAGTGGCTTGATGCCGTGATTCAGCGTGTCGAAATGTACAACGCATCGCTTCCCGTTCCGCTTTCACCGCCTGAATGTCGGGCTATTGGCAAGAGCATTGCGAAATACACGCACAGGAACTTCACGCCGGAAACTTTCGCACAGTATGTGGCTGATACGCACACATTAACGTACGTTTTCGTTCCATTGGCCCTCACCCCCCGATAACGACCCAGGTAGCGCGCCGTATTCCCCCCGCCGGCCGTTTTCTTCGACATGTACATCAGGCGCGGAACTCATCGGGGCGCAGGAATGAAATCCCATTCAGACTCCGGATAGATTCAAGCAAGCCCACTTATCGTCAAAATCGGTGTTGCAAAAACGGGAGTGACCATAGATCCGTTTTCCAAGCGGACCCATAATATCGGCTGGTAAACATCACTCGCTAGTGCATTCTTTTTGTTGGTAATGATAATCATTTACATTCATTCTTTGATGTTTTATCATAATTAATGTTTTGTCAATAAATATATGGAAACATATTGTTTCAGATGGGAATATGAGAAAGTTCATCCTTATTTCTATGATAACGTTAGCTGGTGTTAGTCTGGGAGCCTGCAGACAGAATGTCACCATAAAGCAGGATGCGCCAGGGCAGAAAGCTTTCCTGACTGACGGGCAGATTTACGATTTGCACAGTGGCAAAATTATTTCTAGCAGCGAGCTTTTGGCGGATCTTGCTACCGCTCAACATCTTATTATTGGTGAAAAACACGATAATGCCGAGCATCATCAGATTGAGCTTTGGCTTATTCAAAATTTGCTCATCCAGCGACCACAGGGGAGTGTGTTGCTTGAGATGTTGACGTCAGAGCAACAGCCCCGAGTTAACCAAGTTAAATGTTGGCTGAAAGATAATCCTGTGGTTCGAGATAGCCGTGTTCAGGAACTACTTAACTGGCAAAAAGGGTGGTCCTGGGAGATGTATGGCGACATCGTCATGCAGCTATTACGTGGGCCTTACCCGCTGCTCAATGCCAACATTGGCCGGGAGCAGATATTGGCACTGTACAAAAAAAACGAATTTCCTAAAGGAAAAAAATCCACTGCACCTGTGGTACAAGAAGCTCTGCGTGAAACCATCATATCTATGCATGAAGGCAACCTTGAAAGCCAGCAACTGACGTCAATGCTCTCTATTCAGCAGCAGCGGGATCGCTACATGGCCCGCCAGCTTCTGAGTGCCCCGGTACCGTCGTTGTTGATTGCAGGTGGTTATCACGCGTCAAAAAGCATGGGCGTACCGTTACACATGGAAGATCTTGCCACCGGCACCCATCCAGTGGTGTTGATGCTTGCAGAAAAAGGAATGAACATCACAGTAGATCATGCTGACTACGTGTGGTTTGTAGCGCCAGATACAACAAAAAGGTAAACCATGGATGATGAATATTCTCCACTTCTCACAGTCGGTAAAATGGAGCAGCTGGTTTATCTGTTCTCTACTGCTTCATGGACTGATTTTCCTTGCGTTTATCTGGCGTTTTTCCGAAGTTCAGCCCGCTATGTCTCCTGCACCGGCGATCATGCTGCAATGGGCAGAAATTATAGAGGCTCCTTCTTCTCCACTTTCGCTTCCGGTGGGAATCGCTCAACAGGAGTCCGCAGTGACAGAAGAAAAGCAACAAACTGAGGACAGACAACAACGTCCTGTCACTGAAGACAGTGATGCAACCATTGAAATAACTAGGAAGAAAAAGTCATCCGATGGAGAAAAGAAAAAGACACGTCCACCTCGTAAGATAAAGGCTCAAACCAGCGACAGCAACCCCACAGCCGTTTCCAGTAATGCTGCACCTCAGGCTCTGGTCGAATCGTCCCGTATTGCTGCGCCTTTTAACAGTGACTCAACAAAGCGAGATAATTCTGAGGCATCTTGGGAAAGCAGAGTAAAAGGCCACCTAAACCGTTATAAACGTTACCCTGGCGATGCCAGAAAACGTGCACGAACCGGCACAGCCGTCGTGACTTTTACCGTAAACACGGAAGGCACTATTGTCAGTAGTTTCTTGGAAATCTCTTCAGGAACCTTTTCTCTTGACCGCGAAGCTATTGCTGTTTTAGAACGCGCTCAACCACTTCCCAAACCACCGCCTGAAATATTGGAGGGAGGATTATTTAAAGTAAAAATGCCGATTACCTTTAAGTTGAAGGAGTAAAGGGATAATTGGCCGTTCAAGTTCATTTAACTGAAATTTAATTTTCATTTTTATGCTGAACATTTTATCAAACTTTTCCACTGTCAAAAAAATCAAAAAGACAGTAGAACATAATTAATAAACAAATAGTTATACTTATCTTTATTAATATTATACCCAAGGAAATTTATGAACGTTATAAAACTGGCTATCGGCTCAGGCATATTATTGCTCAGCTGCGGTGCTTACTCACAATCCATCAGTGAAAAAACTAATTCCGACAAAAAAGGAGCGGCAGAATTCAGTCCGCTCAGCGTTTCTGTCGGGAAGACGACCAGTGAGCAGGAAGCTCTCGAGAAAACAGGCGCGACCAGTTCCCGGACAACGGACAAAAACCTGCAATCACTTGACGCAACAGTGCGTAGTATGCCTGGTACTTATACTCAAATAGATCCTGGTCAGGGAGCAATCAGTGTGAATATTCGAGGCATGAGCGGATTTGGTCGTGTAAACACTATGGTCGATGGTATTACCCAGAGTTTTTACGGAACCTCTACCTCCGGAACAACGACGCATGGTTCAACTAACAATATGGCTGGCGTACTTATAGATCCTAACTTACTGGTAGCAGTTGATGTTACACGCGGTGACAGCAGTGGCTCTGAAGGGATCAACGCCCTTGCCGGTAGTGCAAATATGCGTACTATTGGCGTTGACGATGTAATATTTAACGGTAATACATATGGCCTTCGTTCACGTTTCTCTGTCGGTAGTAATGGGCTGGGACGCAGCGGAATGATCGCCCTTGGTGGAAAAAGCGACGCTTTTACGGATACGGGAAGCATTGGCGTTATGGCTGCTGTGAGCGGCAGTTCTGTGTACTCTAATTTCTCAAATGGTTCTGGAATTAACAGCAAAGAGTTTGGTTATGATAAATATATGAAGCAGAACCCCAAATCCCAACTGTATAAAATGGATATCAGACCAGACGAATTTAACAGCTTCGAACTTTCCGCTCGAACCTATGAAAATAAATTTACACGTCGTGATATAACCAGTGACGACTATTACATTAAATATCATTACACCCCTTTTTCTGAATTAATTGACTTTAACGTAACGGCCAGTACCAGTCGCGGTAATCAAAAGTATCGTGATGGCTCGCTGTATACTTTCTACAAAACCTCAGCGCAAAATCGTTCTGACGCGCTGGATATCAACAATACCAGCCGGTTCACTGTCGCGGACAATGACCTGGAGTTTATGCTGGGCAGCAAACTGATGCGTACCCGCTATGACCGGACCATTCACTCAGCGGCGGGCGACCCGAAAGCGAATCAGGAATCGATCGAGAACAATCCGTTCGCACCCTCCGGCCAGCAGGATATTTCAGCGCTGTATACCGGGCTGAAGGTTACGCGCGGCATCTGGGAGGCAGATTTCAATCTCAACTACACACGTAACAGGATCACAGGGTACAAGCCCGCCTGCGATTCACGCGTTATCTGCGTGCCACAGGGTAGCTACGATATTGACGATAAAGAGGGTGGCTTCAACCCTTCAGTTCAGCTTTCTGCTCAGGTAACACCATGGCTTCAGCCGTTCATTGGCTACAGCAAATCCATGCGCGCCCCGAACATCCAGGAGATGTTCTTCTCTAATTCAGGAGGCGCATCCATGAACCCATTCCTGAAGCCTGAACGTGCAGAAACCTGGCAGGCGGGTTTTAACATTGATACCAGAGATTTACTGGTCGAACAGGATGCCCTGCGCTTTAAGGCTCTGGCGTACCGCAGCAGGATCCAGAACTACATCTACAGCGAGTCTTATCTGGTTTGTTCTGGAGGTCGTAAATGCAGTCTGCCTGAGGTGATTGGCAATGGCTGGGAGGGCATTAGCGATGAATACAGCGACAATATGTACATCTACGTTAACTCGGCAAGCGACGTTATCGCAAAGGGCTTCGAACTGGAGATGGATTATGATGCAGGTTTTGCTTTTGGCCGACTCTCTTTCAGCCAGCAGCAAACAGACCAGCCAACCTCCATCGCCAGCACCCACTTTGGCGCAGGGGATATAACCGAACTGCCCAGAAAATACATGACGCTGGATACTGGTGTTCGCTTCTTCGATAACGCGTTGACCCTGGGCACTATCATAAAATACACAGGCAAGGCTCGTCGCCTGTCGCCTGATTTTGAGCAGGACGAACATACCGGCGCAATAATCAAACAGGATTTGCCGCAGATCCCAACGATTATCGATCTCTATGGTACTTACGAGTACAACCGCAACCTGACACTGAAACTTTCGGTACAAAACCTGATGAACAGAGATTATTCGGAGGCGCTGAATAAGCTCAACATGATGCCAGGTCTTGGTGACGAGACCCACCCAGCCAATTCCGCGCGTGGCAGAACATGGATATTTGGCGGGGACATTCGTTTCTGATGACAATTTCCGCTAGGTTCAGACAATACGTTTTCTCTCTTATGTCAATTTTATTGCAGGAACGAAAAATGAATATTTTCACTTTATCCAAAGCACCGCTATACCTGTTAATTTCACTATTTTTACCCACGATGGCCATGGCTATCGATCCACCTGAACGCGAACTTTCGCGATTTGCCCTGAAAACGAATTACCTTCAGTCCCCTGATGAAGGCGTCTATGAACTGGCGTTTGATAATGCCAGTAAAAAGGTGTTTGCAGCAGTCACCGATCGTGTAAATCGTGAAGCCAATAAAGGCTATCTGTATTCGTTTAATTCAGATTCGCTGAAAGTCGAAAATAAATACACGATGCCATACCGGGCATTTTCGCTGGCGATAAATCAGGATAAACATCAGCTCTATATCGGACACACCCAGTCAGCGTCCCTGCGTATCAGTATGTTTGACACCCCAACCGGCAAACTGGTAAGAACCAGCGACAGGTTAAGTTTTAAAGCGGCAAACGCTGCAGATTCGCGTTTTGAGCATTTTCGCCATATGGTTTACAGCCAGGATTCCGATACCCTGTTTGTGAGTTATAGCAATATGCTGAAAACGGCCGAGGGCATGAAGCCTCTGCATAAGCTGTTAATGCTCGACGGGACGACGCTTGCCTTAAAAGGCGAGGTTAAGGATGCTTACAAAGGTACAGCGTATGGTCTGACGATGGATGAAAAAACACAGAAAATCTACGTTGGCGGAAGAGATTACATCAACGAAATTGATGCGAAAAATCAGACGCTGCTGCGTACCATCCCGTTGAAAGATCCGAGACCACAAATCACAAGTGTGCAGAATCTGGCGGTGGACTCCGCTTCTGACCGTGCCTTTGTGGTGGTATTCGACCATGACGATCGTTCCGGTACAAAAGATGGACTCTATATTTTTGACTTACGCGACGGTAAACAGCTTGGCTATGTGCACACAGGAGCCGGAGCTAACGCGGTGAAATACAATCCGAAATATAACGAACTGTATGTCACCAACTTCACTAGCGGCACCATCAGCGTAGTGGATGCCACCAAATACAGCATCACCCGTGAATTTAACATGCCGGTCTACCCAAACCAGATGGTGTTGTCGGACGATATGGATACCCTTTACATTGGCATCAAAGAAGGCTTTAACCGCGATTGGGATCCTGATGTGTTTGTGGAAGGAGCTAAAGAACGTATTCTGAGCATTGATTTGAAAAAGTCGTGATCGGGGGGAAAAAACATGGGATAAAAACTCCGTTATTCCACTAAACTGGCCGGACTAGGAAAAGCAAACATCTCTGTCCTGCCGGTACGCCTGTTACGCCGCTCCATGAGGCTGAGGAATCTCCAGAAAACGAGACAGGCACAGCATTGTACGATCAACTGATTTGTGCCAATAATTAAATGAAATCACAGCTATGCCTGTTCATGGGGTTCTAGGCCGGAACCCCAGATTTTTCCGATTGTTTGTTTTCTAACTGATTATTCAGTAGTTTTAGAGGGCTGACGCTCAGTGGAACGAAAACTCACGTTAAGAGGTTTTGACTATGATAAAAGTCAAAGTAGGGGTGAGTTTGGATATGGAAATTATTGTACTATAAGGAGAGCATGAAAAACCCTGGGGCAGTCACTGAATGAGGGACCAGCAGCGGTAAAATAACCAGCATAATTTCTGCATGGTCGATTTTTATACCGTGACAGGCTGTTTTTTATACTTGCACCGATTCCCGGGCACACTTAGCCTGTGTCAGGCCGGCATATACCTCAGCAGACTGATATCCCGCGCGTTTTTCTTCAGCCCTGATACATTCAGCCCCGCAATGGCCCGGCGGTATACCATCCGGCCGCCGCACAGCACGCATTCGAACGGGTCACGACTCAGGAACTGTTTCACCATTTGTGCATAGCACACTTTCGCCACTGCTTCCGGTTTATCCATCCCCAGAGCACGGTACACCTGCGGCAGCTTCTCTCCACACACCCGGTTGGCAAGGAACCCGAAGTACCTCACCATCTTAAAAAACTGAACCGCCCCGGGAATCCTGGAGACTAAACTTCCTGAGAAAGAGGTAAACAGGATGACTAAAAATACTCGTTTTTCCCCCGAAGTCCGTCAACGGGCAGTCCGTATGGTTCTGGAAAGTCAGGGCGAATATGACTCACAATGGGCGACAATTTGTTCCATTGCCCCAAAGATTGGCTGTACACCGGAGACTCTGCGTGTCTGGGTACGCCAGCATGAGCGGAATACCGGAGGCGGTGATGGCGGGCTCACCACCGCTGAACGTCAGCGTCTGAAAGAGCTGGAACGTGAAAATCGTGAACTGCGCCGCAGTAACGATATCCTTCGCCAGGCTTCCGCTTATTTTGCGAAGGCGGAGTTCGACCGCCTCTGGAAAAAGTGATGCCACTGCTGGATAAGCTGCGTAAGCTGTACGGGGTCGGACCGGTATGCAGTGAACTACATATTGCCCCGTCAACTATTAGACGTCAACTAGTTTTGCCGACTCGCGCCAACTATACTGGCCGCACCCTTCAGTGCGACATCAAGTCGCGCTTGTTACTGCCTTCGCTGTCTTTTTCCTGTAGCTTTCACCTTTCAGTTCGAACATATATCCGTGATGGATCAGCCGGTCTGCCGCCGCCACCGCCATAGTCTCATCCACGAAGATGCTGCCCCACATGCTGAACGGATGGTTACTGGTTATCACCAGGCTCCCACGTTCATAGCGATGCGCTATTAACTCGAACAGTACTCCCGTTTCGGCGCTGTCGCGTTTGACATAGCCAAGATCATCCACCACTATCACCCGGTAGCGATCCAGTTTCAGTAGCAGCTCATTCAGTTTCAACTGCGCTCTGGCTTTACGTAGTTCCTGCAACAACTCTCCTGCGCTGTAGAACCGGGCCCGGTAGCCCTGGCCTACTACGCCATCCACGATCGCTGCCGCCAGATGGCTTTTCCCCAACCCGCTGGCTCCGAACAGCAGAACGTTTTCTCCTGCATCAACCCAGTCTGTCGTTTCACAGAGTTGCCGGAACTGAGCTCCATTCAGTTCCGGCACCTGACTGAAGTCGTATTCGCTTAGCGTTTTGGCAACTGGCAACCGGGCCTCCTTTTTATAACGACGCAGTTTTTCACTCTCGCGCCACAGGAGTTCTTCATTGCATAGCGTCAGAAGATAGCGCGATGGTGTCCAGCCTTCTGCCAGTGCTCGTTTTTCCAGAGCGTGCCATTCAGCTCCAACTCGTGTCAGGCGTAGTTTACGCAGGCTGCGTTCAAGGTGATGGATATTGCTCACTGCGAACCTCCCTTGCCACGCAGTAGTTGCTCATAACTGCTCAGGTTATGCTGTTTCACATTGACTACCGGCAACGCCTTTTCCTTTATACCCAGGAAGCGCATCAGCCGGTGCAGATCCACGTTTCCCGGGGTATTCAGCATCTGCTCCATACCTTTTGCCACGACTGAGATATCGTCGTATCCTGCAGCCAGTTTCAGAGCATGTACCATCAGCCTGCCTGCCATGTCGGGTTCCAGATGATTACATAAGCGACGCCACAGCCTCCGCCATTCATCGTCTGGCAGGATGTCATTTCTCAGCGTTGCATGGCAGAACGCACCGGGCTTTTTTGCCAGACTGTCGATCACATGTCGGAAGTCGATACGACGGGCCCGCGTCTTCCCTTTTTCTGGTCTGACACGTGGGCAGCTCATGACCTCGCTGCTGCCAACGTAACAGCTCAGACGATCGTCCCATAACCGGACCCGTAACAGTTGACCTACAAGCCGGGAAGGTACGCTGTAGACGACGTGCTTCACATTGATGGTACTGCTGCGGCTAACCCTCACAGTCAGCTCATCATAGTCAGCACTGCGACGAAGCGGCAGCGGTTTCAGATGAAGACGTTCTTCCTTGACCAGATCCTGATTGTTACGGTTGTGCCGCATAACCTGCTGAGTGATGAAGGCCTGATATTCTTCTATGGTGCTGAAGTCGTTACTGCCCCGCAGTATCAGCGCCTGACAGATACGCCTTTTCAGATGTCCGTGGGCACTTTCAACCGAGCCATTTTCGTGGCCCCGACCGGCATTATTGTGTACGCCCTGCATTCCGTAGTGCTGACAGAGAGCAGCATAACGCTCAGTCAGCTCGCGGCGTCCATCTTCGCCCTGTTGTTTCCATGCTGCCCTCAGGCTGTCCGTTTTATGTTCTACCGGCACTCCGCCCAGTTGTCCGAGGGCTTCCTGCAGACCTTCAGCCAGAGCAGAGAAGCTCTCACCACCCAGCACAACCCGCATCCAGCTCCAGTGGCTCCATTCCAGACGGAAGTGATACAACTTATGCGCCAACAACTTACCGGCGATGGTGACAACTACACCTTTCAGTTCAGTAAAGTCCGACAGACCTCGCAGACCGGGCTGATGTCGCTGGCGGAACATGACCTCCTGCTCTGCACCATACTGTAGCTTCCATTCGCAGACCCGCCGTTGCATTGTTCTTCGAAGGCTGTTGGGGTACTGGCCGGGATATTTATCCTGTAGCATCTCCAGCAGAGTTGTTGGTGTCAGAGCCGGCCTCTCTTTCAACAGAGGAACAAGCATGCTGTCCCACACAGCTTCCAGAGGATCTTTGCGTGTGCGCCAGTGCCGAACACTGTTTTTTGCCCACTCTCCTTTTTCGATCCGACGACCAGAACGGACTGAGATACCAGCCTTCATGGCCGAGATATGCTGAGTTATACCTTTCTTACGCTGAGTCATATAGTAACTGACCTGAGAAGTATTGAACGTCACGCCATTTCCTGTTGGATCATGTAAATGACACTCAGGTTACAAAACCGGCCAGAATAATCGGCGCCAGGCGGACTGAGTTATTGTCGTCTCATAGTCAACGTATTACCACTGTCAGCAACAGCGACATCATCCTGATAAACGCAGTGCCCGTGCGCAGCGCGATGACTGGC
>OIEJ01000346.1_pt1 | contig 19297 bp, 15 predicted proteins | sample 1581791 | NCBI WGS metagenome assembly OIEJ01 (sample SAMN03281019, study PRJEB24777) | human gut metagenome | isolation source: fecal sample PR141 from 1 month old male Chinese infant, vaginal delivered... | place: Singapore | collected 2005-11-08 | reverse complement strand
AAGAGGCTTAAGAGGCCGTGTTGGAAACGCGGTAGGCGTGTAAAAGCGTGCGTGGGTTCGAATCCCATGTCTTCCGTTGTTGAGACATCATTGTGTAACAGTGGTGTTTTTTTGTACAAAAAGGAGTGACAAAAGGGGTCACCGAAATAGACAATGCAGAAAGGAGAAAAAGTGATTGCACAGCTAGATACCAAAACAGTTTATACCTTCATGGAAAGTGTGGTCAGCTTGACAGATTATGTCGAGAAAGCCAAAAGCATGGGCTATGAGTCCTTGGGAATCATGGATGTTGATAATTTGTATGGTGCTTATGAGTTCATTGAAGCTTGCGAGGCCGCTCAGCTCAACCCCTTAATCTGTCTGGAAATTGGGCTGGAGCTTGAGGATCAAACCATTCCTTTTCGCTTGCTGGCCTTGTCAACCCAAGGTTATCAGAACTTGATGAAGATTTCAACGTGTAAGATGATGGGAAAGAACAGCTGGAAAGATGTGAAGCACTTGATGCAGCATGTCGCAGTCATTGTTCCGGCTCCTTATGCTAATGAGGAGTTGCCTTTATCCTGTGATTACTATATTGGGGTTTTTGCGGACACACCGGCAGGCTCATTTACGCATCCCGTTCTCCCTCTTCATACGGTACGTTATTTCGAAAGGTCTGATTTGGAAGCTCTCCAGATGCTTGCTGCGATTAAGGAAAATCAAACCTTAACAGAAACAGGTTCGATGGATGCGAGCTTGGCCTTAAAAAGTCCCCAAGATTTGATAAAAGACTTTGAAGTAGCCTTTCCTCAGGCGGTAGAAAATCTAGAACAGTTAGTAGCAGGTATTCATTACCAAATTGATACCCAGTTAAAATTGCCTCGTTTTAACCCTAAAAAACCAGCAGTAGAAGAACTGAGAGAATTGGCGCAAGCTGGTCTTGTTCAGAAAAACTTAACAGGTTCAATCTACCAGGAACGATTGGAGCATGAGTTAGAGATTATTCACCAAATGGGCTTTGATGATTATTTCTTGATTGTCTGGGACCTCCTTCGTTTCGGACGCTCTCAAGGCTATTACATGGGAATGGGACGTGGATCTGCTGTAGGCTCACTGGTAGCCTATTCCCTAGGGATTACAGGAATTGACCCTGTGGAGAAGAACCTCCTCTTTGAGCGCTTTTTAAATGTGGAGCGCTATACCATGCCGGATATTGATATTGATATTCCTGATATCTATCGTCCTGAATTTATCCGCTATGTGAGAGACCGTTATGGAAGTTACCATGCGGCTCAGATTGTAACCTTTTCAACTTTTGGGGCTAAGCAAGCCATTCGCGATGTCTTTAAACGCTTTGGAGTTCCTGAGTACGAACTGACCTCTATTACCAAGCGAATTGGTTTTAGAGATACATTGACGACCGCTTATGAGAAGAATTTGGCCTTTCGACAAGTGATCCGTAGCCGAACGGAATTTGAGCGTGGCTTTGAGATTGCGAAAAGAATCGAGGGCCAACCTAGACAGACTTCGATCCACGCGGCTGGGGTCGTGATGAGTGACCAAGATTTGACCGATCATATTCCTCTCAAGTATGGAGAAGACATGTTTGTCACCCAGTACGATGCTCATGCGGTTGAAGCAAATGGTCTATTGAAGATGGACTTTTTAGGCTTGCGCAATTTAATCTTTGTTCAAAAAATGAAGGAAGCAGTCTATGAAAAGTATCAAGAAGATATACGGATTGAAGCCATTGATTTAGAAGATCCAGCAACTCTGGCCTTGTTTGCAGCAGGAGACACCAAGGGGATTTTCCAATTTGAACAGGCTGGGGCCATTCGTCTTTTGAGGCGTGTGAAACCCAATCATTTTGAAGAAGTGGTAGCGACCACCTCTCTTAATCGCCCAGGAGCTAGCGATTACATTGATAATTTTGTAAAGCGAAAGCACGGCCAAGAGAAGGTTGAAATTTTAGATGCCTCTATCGCAGATATCTTAGAGCCTACCTATGGAATTATGCTCTACCAAGAGCAGGTGATGCAGGTGGCTCAGCGTTTTGCAGGATTTAGCCTTGGGAAAGCCGATATCTTGCGGCGTGCCATGGGCAAAAAAAATGCTGCAGAAATGCACAAGATGGAAGATGATTTCATCACAGGGGCTCAAAAACTCGGTCATACCAAAGAAAAGGCTCAAGAAGTCTTTGCTATTATGGAAAAATTTGCAGGCTATGGTTTTAACCGGTCCCATGCCTATGCCTACTCTGCCTTAGCCTTTCAAATGGCTTATTTCAAGGTTCATTATCCAGACGTTTTCTTCGATGTTATGCTCAATTATTCGAGCAGTGACTATCTGACAGATGCGCTCCAGTTTGATTTTAAAGTAGCTTCCTTATCGATTAATACCATTCCATACAGGGATAAGTTTCAAGATAGAAAAATCTACTTAGGCATGAAAAATATCAAGGGACTTCCGAGAGATTTTGCCTATTGGATTATCGACAATCGTCCCTTTGAAAGTGTCGAAGATTTCATTTTACGACTTCCGACTCAGTATCACAAATTGCCTTTATTAACTCCTTTGGTCGAGCTTGGCTTATTTGATAGTTTTGAGAAAAACAGGCGCAAAGTCCTTCAAAATTTACCGAATTTGTTGGTCTTTGCGGATGAATTGGGCAGTCTGTTCGGGGATTCCAATTACTCTTGGACGGAGACAGAAGACTTTAGCCAAGCTGAAAAATATGAGAAAGAGCAAGCCCTTATCGGGGTTGGATTAAGTCCTCATCCCTTAGCCACTATTGCGCAAACGAGTCCTTATGAGATCCAGCCTATCTCGCAACTGGAGCAAGGCCAACAAGCTCGGATTTTGGTGGAAGTTCAATCCATCCGAACGATTCGGACGAAGGCAGGGGATCTCATGGCTTTCCTACAAGTCAGTGATACCAAGAAAAAATTGGATGTGACCCTTTTCCCAGAAACCTACAATCGATTTTCTTCTTTGATCAAAGAAAGTGGCTTTTATTACTTGTCTGGGAAAATCCAAGAACGAGAGGGTCACTTGCAGATGGTTCTATCAGAAGCACAATTAGCGACCAATGAGAAATTCTGGATTAAATTGGCTGACCACAGTCAGGATCAGGCCATTCTTTCGATTTTGAAAAAATATCCTGGTCCTTACCCAGTTGTGATGCGCTATGAAGATGAAAAGAAAACCTTGCAACTGAAAGGGTATCCAGTTCAAAAAAACAAAGAGTTAGAAGCAGAACTCAAGAATCTGGTTATGAAAACGATTTATCGATAAAAACTATGGAAAATACGAGATATTTAGTCCCATTTGTGTTATAATTACGTAGAATGTAAAAGAAAAAAGGAGCAAATAACGAAATGAAACGTATTGCTGTTTTAACCAGTGGGGGAGATGCCCCTGGTATGAACGCTGCTATTCGAGCGGTAGTTCGTCAAGCAATTTCAGAAGGCATGGAAGTTTTCGGTATCTATGATGGATACGCGGGAATGGTTGCTGGAGAAATTCATCCGCTGGATGCTTCATCAGTTGGAGATATCATTTCACGTGGTGGTACTTTCCTTCACTCAGCTCGCTATCCTGAATTCGCTCAGCGCGAAGGTCAATTAAAAGGGATTGAGCAGTTGAAAAAACACGGTATCGAAGGTGTAGTTGTCATCGGTGGAGATGGTTCTTATCACGGAGCGATGCGCTTGACAGAGCTTGGCTTCCCAGCTGTTGGTCTTCCTGGAACAATCGATAACGATATCGTAGGAACAGACTTTACCATTGGTTTTGACACTGCAGTGACAACTGCAATGGATGCCATCGACAAGATTCGTGATACTTCATCTAGTCACCGTCGTACTTTCGTCATCGAAGTGATGGGACGTAATGCTGGAGATATCGCGCTTTGGTCAGGTATCGCGTCTGGTGCGGATGAAATCATCGTCCCTGAAGAAGGATTCGATATCAAAGATGTGGTTGAAAGCATCAAAGAAGGTTATAAAAAAGGCCGTACGCACAATATCATTGTCCTTGCTGAAGGTGTGATGTCTGCGGCTGCATTTGGTGAGGCTTTGAAAGAAGCTGGTGATGAAAGTGACCTTCGTGTGACGGAGCTTGGACATATCCAACGTGGTGGTTCGCCTACTGCGCGTGACCGTGTCCTTGCATCACGTATGGGTGCTCACGCCGTTAAACTTCTGAAGCAGGGTATCGGTGGTGTAGCTGTTGGGATCCGCAATGAAAAAATGGTGGAAAACCCAATCCTTGGTGATGCAAAAGATGGTGCTCTCTTTAGCTTGACGGATGACGGTAAGATCGTCGTAAACAACCCGCATAAAGCAGATCTTGGTCTTGCTGAATTGAACCGTAGCTTGTCATCTATTTAATTTCATTACTTAAATTCGTTAACATGTCTTAAAAAGACAGATATATAAAAAAGGAGTCGTATATCATGAACAAACGTGTTAAAATCGTTGCAACTTTAGGTCCTGCGGTCGAAATCCGTGGTGGTAAGAAATTTGGCGAAGATGGATACTGGGGCGAAAAACTTGACGTTGAAGCTTCAGCACAAAATATTGCTAAATTGATCGAAGCTGGTGCTAATGTTTTCCGTTTCAACTTCTCACATGGTGACCATGCTGAACAAGGTGAACGTATGGCAACTGTTAAACGTGCAGAAGAAATCGCTGGTAAAAAAGTTGGTTACCTTCTTGATACAAAAGGTCCTGAAATTCGTACTGAATTGTTCGAAGGTGAAGCAAAAGAATATTCATACAAAACTGGTGAAACTCTTCGTATTGCGACAAAACAAGGAATTAAATCAACTCGTGACGTTATCGCTTTGAACGTTGCCGGAGCTCTTGACATCTTTGATGATGTTGAAGTTGGTCACCAAGTATTGGTGGACGATGGTAAATTGGGTCTTCGTGTTATCGAAAAAGATGCTGCTAAACGTGAATTTGTTGTTAAAGTTGAAAACGATGGTATCATCGCAAAACAAAAAGGTGTAAACATTCCTAATACAAAAATTCCTTTCCCAGCTCTTGCTGATCGCGATAACGATGATATTCGTTTCGGTTTGAAACAAGGAATCAACTTCATCGCTATCTCATTTGTACGTACTGCAAAAGACGTTCAAGAAGTTCGTGCAATCTGTGAAGAAACTGGTAATAGCCACGTTCAATTGTTTGCGAAGATCGAAAACCAACAAGGTATCGAAAACTTGGATGAAATCATTGAAGTAACTGATGGTATCATGATCGCTCGTGGTGACATGGGTATTGAAGTACCATTCGAAATGGTTCCAGTTTATCAAAAGATGATCACTTCTAAAGTAAACGCTGCTGGTAAAGTTGTTATCACTGCAACAAACATGCTTGAAACAATGACTGAAAAACCACGTGCAACTCGTTCTGAAGTATCTGACGTCTTCAACGCTGTTATCGATGGTACGGATGCTACAATGCTTTCAGGTGAATCTGCAAATGGTAAATACCCAATTGAATCTGTAGCGACTATGGCGAAAATCGATATGAACGCTCAAACTCTTTTGAAAGAATATGGTCGTTTGAATCCAGCTGCCTTTGAACGTCATTCTAAGACAGAAGTTATGGCATCAGCAGTTAAAGATGCTACAAGCTCAATGGACATCAAATTGGTTGTTACATTGACTAAGACAGGTCACACTGCACGTTTGATCTCTAAATACCGTCCAGATGCTGATATCTTGGCATTGACATTTGACGAATTGACTGAACGTGGATTGATGTTGAACTGGGGTGTTATCCCTATGTTGACACAAGCTCCTTCATCAACTGATGATATGTTCGATATTGCTGAACGTAAAGCAGTTGAAGCTGGTCTTGTTAAATCTGGTGATGATATCGTTATCGTTGCTGGTGTACCAGTTGGAGAAGCTGTTCGTACAAACACAATGCGTATCCGTACAGTTCGCTAATCTAATACAGAAATTTCAAAACCTTGTTTGCGATCATTAGATCGCAAGCGAGGTTTTTTTAGTTGGAAAAAGGCTTGATCAAAATTCTCACTAATATTTACTTTCTCTTTTTTAAAGATCAAAAACATGGTATAATAAATCAAAAGGAAGGGAGACGGATATGCCAAGGAGAGATTTAATTAGAAATGTTATCATTGCGGGGTTACTGGTTTTGGTACTGGTATTGTTGCGTTTGTTTGTATTTCATCCTTTTCATATCAATGAAAAGATGGCCAATGCCTCTGTCAAAAAAGGGGATCTTGTCGTAGCAACCAGCAATGCTCATATTGATCGCAGTGATTTGGTCTTATACAAGGTGGGGGGAAAAGAATACCTTGGTCGGGTGATTGCGATCGGCAAGGATGAAGTCAGTTATGTGGACGATGTCCTGTATTTGAACGGAAAAGCGACACCAGAAGTTTACCTGAATAAAATGCTCAACAAGCATTTAGCGGCCCCGACTAGCAATGGCTATTATACGGATGATTTCTTCTTATCAGAATTAAAGGGAACCAAGGCTGGCCGTGTGCCGTCCAACACTTATTTGGTCTTAAATGATAACCGTAGTGATACGGAAGATAGTCGTGAATTTGGATACATCCACAAAAATCAAATTGAAGGAGTTGTAAACCTTCGTCTCTATCCTCTTAACAAATTTGGATTTATTAAAGTAGAAGAATAGCCGAAAAGGCTATTTTTTTAATAGATTTTCAAATTTATCTAGTATTTTTTGAATAGTTATGGTATGATATTTTTTAATTATTTTTTAAGGGGGAGAATGCTATGCAGTATGCTTTGGAAATTTTACCAAGTTTGTTAAAGGGTGCAAGTCTGACCCTACAAGTATTTGCTTTTGTATTGATCTTGTCGATTCCACTGGGGATTGTCGTTGCTTTTCTACTTCAATTACGTTCGAAGATCCTGCATGGGCTCTTAACCATCTATATTTGGATTATGCGAGGAACGCCCCTCTTACTTCAATTAATTTTTATTTATTATGTTCTACCGAGTATCGGTATTCGTATTGACCGTCTTCCTGCAGCAATTATAGCTTTTACGCTGAATTATGCAGCTTATTTTGCAGAAATCTTTCGTGGAGGGATCGTTGCCATTCCAAATGGCCAGTATGAGGCGGCTAAGGTCTTAAAACTAAGCTCCTGGCAAACGATTCAGTATATCATTTTGCCTCAAGTGGTCAAGATCGTCCTTCCAAGTGTCTTTAACGAAGTGATGTCCTTGGTCAAAGATACGTCCTTGGTCTATGCATTGGGAATCAGTGATTTGATCTTAGCGAGTCGGACAGCAGCCAATCGGGATGCCAGTCTTGCACCTATGTTTTTGGCGGGCGCTATTTATTTGATTCTTATTGGGATCGTAACGGTGATTGCTAAGCGTGTTGAAAAGAAATTTTCATACTACAAATAGGAGGAGAAGGCCATGTTAGAATTAAAACAGATTTCGAAACGTTTTGGAGATAAGCAGATCTTATCAGATTTTAATCTTCTCGTTCCTGAAAAACAGATTGTCGCCATTGTTGGTCCTTCTGGCGGTGGGAAGACGACCTTGCTTCGTATGCTAGCAGGTCTTGAAACAATTGATTCTGGTCAAATTATATACAACGGTGAAAACTTGCCTCTAGATGCCCTAGAAAAACGAAATCTTCTCGGTTTTGTCTTCCAGGACTTTCAATTATTTCCACATTTATCGGTTATGGAAAACCTGATCTTGTCTCCTATCAAGACTATGAATGTGAGTAAGGCAGAAACCAGTAAAAAAGCGCTGAGCTTGCTGGAGCGCTTGGGGCTTGAAAACCATGCGGATGCTTATCCATTCTCTTTATCAGGCGGTCAAAAGCAACGGGTGGCTTTGGCACGTGCCATGATGATTGATCCTGAAATTATTGGCTATGATGAACCAACTTCAGCATTGGATCCTGCATTGCGATTGGAAGTTGAAAAGCTTATCTTACAAAACCGTGAACTAGGAATGACCCAGATTGTTGTCACCCACGATATCCCATTTGCAGAGGCCATTGCGGATATACTGATCAAGGTTGATCCAAAATAGGAGGTGCCTATGAAACGTATAATACCATGGCTGCTAAGTGTCCTTAGTCTCGTCCTTCTGACGGCTTGTGGTCAGACCGTAAGTGATCCGAAAGTAGACAACTGGCAAAAATACCAAAAGGAGCAGTCCATCACCATTGGTTTTGATAATACCTTTGTTCCCATGGGATTTGAGCAAAAAGATGGAACCTATGCGGGGTTTGATATTGATTTGGCAAATCAAGTCTTTGCGTCCTATGGGATTCGTGTCAACTGGCAACCCATTGATTGGGACATGAAGGAGACGGAATTAAAAAATGGGACCATTGATGCTATCTGGAATGGCTATTCAGCAACAGATGAACGTCGGGAAAGTATTGCTTTTACAAAGCCCTATATGAAAAATGAACAGGTCTTGGTGACCAAGAAAGCATCTGGGATCCAGTCGGTCGAAGGAATGACAGAGAAACGTTTGGGAGCTCAGACTGGGTCTTCTGGTTATATGGATTTTGAAGCCAATCCTAAAATCTTAAAAAATAGAGTCAAAAATCAGAAAGCTACCCAATACCAGAGTTTTAACGAGGCATTGATTGATCTTCAAAATGATCGGATTGATGGACTCTTGATCGATCGAGTTTATGCTAATTATTACCTAGAAACAGAAGGCATTTTGAAAGACTACAATGTTTTTCCGATTGGTTTTGAATCAGAATCCTTCGCAGTAGGAGTGCGTAAGACGGATAAAACCTTGAAGAAAAAAATAATGAAGCTTTTGTAAAACTCTATCAAAACGGCCAGTTCCAAAAGATCTCTAAGAAGTGGTTTGGAACAGATGTAGTTACAGAAGATATTAAATGAAAAAGCTAGGAAGTGAATCCTAGCTTTTATTGGTAATTTGATGGAAAATCTTTTGCCAAGTTTCGTGGCGTCGCCAGAGACTGGTATGGATTTGGCCGTCGAGTTCATAGCGGATAAGTTTGGTTTTTTGGCTGATGGACTCCAGTTCAAAGTGTTGAAAGTGAACTTGGTTGTTTGCGATGGCTTCGATCAATTCTTCCTTGTGGTGTTCGTGACCGCTATCGTCAATCAAGGTATAATTATCCGCTAGAAGAGTATCGAACTCTTGCTTGGCATAGAGGCGTTTTTCGTAGGTCAAGAGTTTCTTTTCAACGTTTTCGATCAGCTCATCCTCAGGAATCGAGCTTGGTTCTACATGGACGTCAATGTCAAAGACGCCAAATTCTTGCTTAAGAAGGTCTTCGACTTCCTCGGTGATCGCATGACTTTCATAGACAGAAAGATCGGGATTCATTTCCAAAACGACGTCTAAGTAGATATTGCTTCCATAGGTCCGTCCGCGTTGGTATTTTACTCGGGCGATTTTTGGTAAATTGAGAATGGCTTTTTCATAATCTTCTAACAGGCTATCGTCAAATCCATCTGAAAGGCTGAAGGAGGATTCCATAAAGATATCGTAGGCTGTTTTGAGGATAAAGAAGGTAATGATGATAGCTGCGATCTTATCGACAATGGGATAGTTAAAAGCACTAGCAGCAATCGCGATCGATGTTCCAAGAGAGGTAACGACGTCTGAAAGATTGTCTTTTGCGGCTGCTTTTAAGGCTTTTGATTTGGCTCGTTTTGCTAGGCGTAGATTGTAAACGTAGACGCCAAGCATGACAATGGCCGAAAGGACTCCAACGGTTGCTCCAAGTGGATCGATACTGACAGATTCATTATTGAAAATCTTTTGGAGGGTATCTCTTAGGACGTCAAATCCAACATAAAACATGATGATCGAAGTTACCAAGCTGGCCAAATCTTCAATTTTCCAATGGCCAAATTTGTGGTCGCGATCAGCTGGTTGGCGGGCGAGACGAATCCCGATGAGCAGGGCAACGTTGCTAATAATATCGGATAAGTTGTTAAAACCATCTGCTACCAGACTGGATGAGTGGAGTAAATGACCGGTCGCTAATTTTGCTGATGAAAGCAATAAATAGGCGAGAATACTAATGATAGCACCACGTTCGGCCAGTTTTAAGTTACTGTTTGGTTTTTCCAAAACACCCTCCTAACCCTCAAATGAGAACCTTATAGTTTATAAGTTACTATTATATCGTTTTTAGAAGTGAAATTCAAATGAGTCCCTTTTTAGAATAAGCTGGGTCGGTTTTTGTGGTATAATAGAACGATTGAATGAATGAGGAGAATGAGATGAATCCTTTATTGAATGGTATGAATGATCGCCAAGCAGAGGCGGTCCAAACGACAGAAGGTCCCCTCTTGATCATGGCGGGGGCTGGATCTGGTAAGACACGTGTCTTGACCCACCGCATCGCTTACTTGATCGATGAAAAAATGGTCAATCCTTGGAATATTTTGGCCATTACCTTTACCAATAAAGCCGCTCGGGAGATGAAGGAGCGGGCTTATCAATTGAATCCAGCCACCCAAGATTGCTTAATCGCCACCTTCCACTCCATGTGTGTGCGTATCCTCCGTCGAGATGCGGATCACATTGGCTATAATCGGAACTTTACCATAGTCGATCCAGGTGAGCAACGGACCTTGATGAAGCGCATCTTGAAGTCTTTGAATTTGGATCCTAAGAAATGGAATGAACGAACCATTTTGGGGACCATATCTAATGCTAAAAATGACCTGCTTGATGAAGTGGCTTATGCTGCACATGCGGGGGACATGTATAGCCAGATCGTCGCCAAGTGCTATGAGGCTTACCAAAAGGAACTCCGTCAGTCAGAAGCAGTAGACTTTGATGATTTGATCATGCTGACCTTGCGTCTGTTTGATCAGCATCCAGATGTACTGACCTATTACCAGCAGAAGTTCCAATACATCCATGTAGATGAGTACCAAGATACCAACCATGCCCAATACCAATTGGTCAAACTCTTGGCTTCTCGCTTTAAAAATATCTGTGTGGTTGGGGATGCTGACCAATCTATTTATGGCTGGCGGGGAGCGGATATGCAAAATATCTTGGACTTTGAGAAAGATTATCCTGATGCCAAGGTCGTTCTCCTAGAAGAGAATTACCGCTCGACCAAGATCATCTTGCAGGCGGCCAATGATGTCATCAAAAACAATCGCCACCGCCGTCCGAAGAATCTCTGGACTCAAAATGAGGACGGTGAAGAGATTGTCTATTACCGAGCTAATGACGAGCAGGATGAAGCGGTCTTTGTTGCTAAAACCATTGAAGAGTTTAGTCGGAAAGCTAACTACAAACACCGTGATTTTGCGGTTCTCTACCGGACCAATGCCCAGTCACGGACCATTGAAGAAGCCTTGCTCAAGTCCAACATTCCCTACACGATGGTAGGGGGAACCAAGTTCTACAGCCGTAAGGAAATTCGGGATGTCATTGCTTATCTGAACTTGATTGCTAACCTCAGTGACAATATCAGTTTTGAGCGCATTATCAATGAACCTAAGCGGGGAATCGGGCCAGGTACAGTGGAGAAGATTCGCGATTTTGCCCAAATGCAAGAATCCTCGCTCCTGGATGCTTCGGCCAATATCATGCTCTCAGGCATCAAAGGAAAAGCAGCCCAAGCCATCTGGGACTTTGCCAATCTCATTCTTGATTTGAGAGAAAAATTGGACCAGCTGACCATTACAGAGTTGGTCGAAGCAGTCCTTGACAAGACAGGCTACATGACGGCCCTAACCAATCAGGGGAATTTGGAAAGTCAGGCTCGCATCGAAAATATCCAAGAGTTCCTATCCGTTACCAAGAATTTTGATGAAAACGGGGAAACCGTCGAAGACGAAACAGGTGTGGAAACCTTGAGTCGTTTCTTGAACGATTTGGCCTTGATTGCCGATACAGATGATGGGGCCCAAGAAACTTCAAAAGTGACCTTGATGACCCTTCATGCGGCTAAAGGCTTGGAGTTTCCAGTTGTTTTCTTGATTGGGATGGAAGAAAATGTCTTTCCTCTTAGTCGGGCAGCAGAGGATCCGGATGAGTTAGAAGAAGAACGTCGTTTGGCTTACGTGGGGATCACGCGGGCAGAGAAGGTTCTCTTCTTGACCAATGCCAACTCTCGTTTGCTCTTTGGACGGACCAGCTATAACCGACCAACGCGTTTCATCAATGAAATTAGCTCAGATTTGTTAACCTACCAAGGATTAGCGCGTCCGGCTAACACCAGCTTTAAGGCTTCTTATAGCAATGGTGGCGGAACGACCTTTGGAAAAGGCATGAGCCTGTCACAAGCCCTTCAAGAGCGCAAGAGACAAGCAGCCCCAAGTGCTCTAACTTCATCAAGTCTCCCCTTTGGCAATAGCAACCAAGCTGGTGCCAAAGAAAGTGTTGCTTGGTCCATAGGCGATATTGCTATTCACAAGAAGTGGGGAGAAGGAACCGTCCTTGAAGTATCAGGTAGTGGCAATAACCAAGAACTCAAGATCAACTTCCCAGAAGTGGGTCTCAAGAAACTCTTAGCCAGCGTCGCTCCGATTGAGAAGAAGTAAACTGAAACCAGTAAGCTAAGCTTGCTGGTTTTGCCTTTTTATAAACCTTCCCTTAGATGAGGACGGACGGTAGCGACTCCCTTTGCGATTCCATACCTTAGATTTGAGCCTTCCGTCTCAAATCTACAGAGAGAGTGGGACAGAAATCGGTAATTCGTTAGAATTCGATTTCGTCGTCCCACCTCCGCACAGTTAAGTAGGGCTGTAAAAGCTGATGAAATCAGCGTAGTAGAGCCCACTCAACCACTGCGTCTTGCTCGACAATCCAAATACAATTGAGAGGCCAGGACTTTTGTCGCAGCCTCTTTTCTCACTGCGAGAAGTTTTAATGGTTCGCCTTCCGCTCCCTCAAATGCTCTTATAGCCACTATTATCTCTATTATAAACTTTATTGCGAAGGGAAATAGTTGTAGCAAGCTTTGTTTGCTGGTTTTGATTTTACTGGTAGCATGATATAATAGACTAAGAATAGAGAAAGAGGCAAGCTATGAACGAAATCAAATGCCCCAACTGTGGGGAAGTTTTTACAGTCAATGAAAGTCAATACAGCGAGCTCTTGTCCCAAGTACGGACGGCGGAGTTTGACAAGGAAATCCATGAGCGGATTCGGCAAGAGTTGGCTTTAGCTGAGCAAAAGGCCCTCAATGAGCAACAAGAGAAATTAGCAAAAAAGGACCAAGAAATTGCTCGGTTACAAAATCAGGTTCAACAGTTTGATACCGAAAAAGAATTGGCTAAAAAAGAGGTGGAGCAAACCGCTAGCCAAAGTCTGCTAGAGAAAGAAAAAGAAGTTCAATCGCTGGAAAATCAGCTGGCTACCTTACGTTTAGAGCATGAGAATCAACTGCAAAAGACACTATCTGATCTTGAAAAAGAACGAGATCAGGTTAAAAATCAACTTCTTCTACAAGAAAAAGAAAACGAACTTTCTCTTGCTTCGGTGAAACAAAATTATGAAGCACAGCTCAAGGCGGCCAATGAACAGGTCGAGTTCTACAAGAATTTCAAGGCTCAACAATCAACCAAAGCTATTGGGGAAAGTCTGGAGCAGTATGCGGAGAGTGAATTCAACAAGGTTCGCAGTTTTGCCTTCCCAAATGCTTATTTTGAAAAGGACAACAAGGTCTCTGCTCGTGGTTCTAAAGGAGACTTCATCTTCCGTGATTTTGATGAAAATGGGCTAGAATTCATTTCCATCATGTTTGAGATGAAGAATGAGGCCGACGGCACAGAGAAAAAACATAAGAATGCCGATTTCTACAAGGAATTAGACAAGGATCGTCGAGAAAAGAACTGCGAATATGCGGTTTTAGTGAGCATGTTAGAGGCAGACAATGACTACTTTAACACAGGGATCGTCGATGTCAGCCATGAATACGAGAAGATGTATGTCGTGCGTCCTCAGTTCTTTATCCAGTTGATTGGTCTCTTACGCAATGCGGCTCTTAACTCTCTTAAATACAAGCAAGAACTAGCACTGATCCGTGAACAAAACATCGATATTACTCACTTTGAGGAAGACTTAGATGCCTTTAAGGTTGCCTTTGCTAAAAACTACAATTCAGCTTCTGTCAACTTCGGCAAGGCTATTGATGAAATCGACAAGGCCATCAAACGGATGGAAGAGGTCAAGAAATTCCTCACCACATCCGAAAATCAACTCCGCCTCGCTAACAACAAGCTGGATGATGTATCAGTCAAAAAATTGACCCGCAAAAATCCAACAATGAAGGCCAAGTTTGATGCGCTGAAGGAAGAATAGGAGGATCCTATGCAGATACGAAAAGCAACTATGAAAGATGCTGAAGCCCTACTGTCTTTATACGAAGACTTAGGCTATCCAACGACCGCTTCTAAGCTGTCTCGACGTTTAGAAATGATTCTTTCTCAACCGCATTATGGCTGTCTTCTAGCTGAAAGAAACGGAGAAATTTTAGGTTTCTTAGGTTATGCAAAGCTCTTCTTTTTTGAAGCAGATGGATCTTACTATCGTATTTTAGCTTTGTCAGTTTCAAAAGAAACAAGACGCCAAGGAATTGCTAGTAGGCTAATCGATGAATTGAAAAAACAAGCGGTAAAAGAAGGAGTTGAGGCACTGGCTTTAAATAGTGGATTAACCGCTGAACGAAATGCTGCACATCAGTTTTATCAGGCAGTTGGATTTGAAAAAGTGACTGCCGGCTTTGCCTTGCATTTAAAAACCCAACATAAATAAATCATGAAAAAATAGTAGAGGGAACGAAATAATGTCTTCAACAAAAGGGAAAACCTTATATTTTAACGATAAGAGCATGGACTATGTGACCTTTGGTAAAGGTAAGCAGCCATTAGTGATCATACCAGGCTTGGGGGATGGGTTGCAGACGGTTAAAGGAAAGGCCCAGCTCTTTTCCCTCTGTTATCGTCTACTTGCCAAGCGCTATAAAATCTATGTTTTTTCTCGAATCAATGAGCTGAGACAGGGCTATACGACGCGGGATATGGCAGCAGATGTAGCAGAAGCAATGGAGACACTAAACCTAGATACCGCCTATGTCATAGGGATTTCACAAGGTGGAATGATTGCTCAATGGTTAGCTGTAGATTTTCCAGAAAGGGTTCAAAGGCTTATCCTAGCTGTTACAACAGCGAAGCCTAGTCAACTTGCTAGAGAACGAATTGAGCATTGGCAAAAGCTTAGTCAATCTGGAAATTTTAAAGACCTCATGCTGGATATTGCAAAGTATTCCTATACGCAAAAGAGTTATCATAAATGGCGATTACTTTATCATATTATGGGTCGCTTGGGGCGAATCAAAGATGAGAAACGAATTGCCATTCAGTCTCAGTCTTGCCTGGATCACGATAGCCTTGAGGTCTTAAAGGACATTCATTGTCCGACCCTGATCCTTGGTGCACTTGAAGATGATGTGATCGGTGTGAAGGGATCCAAAGAACTGGCAAAAGGGATTTCGGGTTGTCAGCTCCTTATTCTTAAGCATTCAGGTCATGCTCTATATGAAGAAAATAAAGCATTTCAAGAGGTTGTCTGTGGATTTTTACATTAAAAAACGCTGGTAAAATTCTAGCGTTTCATATTGAAGACAAAGCATCCTTAAAAACTTTCCTTTGGTGAGGTCGGACGTCAGCGAACTTCTAAGAAGTTCCATGACTTAGTTTTGAACTTAAAGTTTCAAAACTCCTGAGTGCTTGAAACGTAATGTTTCAAGCACTTTTCTCACAGCGGAAAGTTTTATAGCTGCTTAAATGACTCAAGAAAATAGAAATCATTTTGTTAGAAATTGTCTAGCTATTTTATGTAAAAATAGTTTGTCTACATTCTAAAACGCTGGAAAAATTTTCCAGCGTTTTTATTCTATTTAAATCGCAAAGAGATCGTTTAAGTTTTCTGCCATGGTTGGGTGGGTAAAGATTTGTTTTGCGATGTAAGTATAAGGGATCTTGTTGTCCATGGCCATAGTGATCAGGTTGATGAGTTCGCCTGCAGCTTCTCCAAAGAGAGTCGCTCCAAGGATTTCCTTGGTTTCTGGATTGACCACTGCTTTGAAGGCCCCTCGGAGGTCTGCATTGACATGGCCACGCGGCATGGCAGCAACTGGCAATTCTTTAACAGCCACTGGAAGTCCTTTGTCGCGTGCTTCTTGCTCAGTCAAGCCGACTTGGGCCAATGGAGGAGCAATGAAGAGTGTCGTCGCATAATTTCTACGTGTTTCGAGATTGTAGCTTCCATCGCCTGTAAGGTAATTGAAGACGATGCGGAAGTCATCAAGTGACATATAGGTGAATTGAGGACCACCATTGACATCCCCAACTGTAAAGACACCAGGGACGTTGGTTTCCAAATGACGGTTGACTTGAATCGCTCCACGATCCGTAACTTGGATGTCTGTGTTTTCAAGACCAAGGCCAGCTGTGTTTGGCTTACGTCCAGTTGCGTAGAGGAGGATATCGAACTCGAAGTCTCCTTTATCATCGGTTACAACCGTTAAGCTGTTTTGGCCATCTTTAATTTCTTGGGTATGAACACCTTGAAGGAACTGAATACCATCTTCTTCAAGGTAGCCTTTTGCAAGAGCTGCAATGCTTGGCTCAATCCGTGGCAAGAACGTGTCCGCAGCATCCAATACTGTTACTTGACTACCTAAGGCGTTGTAGAGATGAGCAAATTCCAATCCAATTGGTCCACCACCAAGGACACCCAGGCGTTTTGGTAAGTTTTCCAAACGTTGAATACCGGTTGAGTCTACAGCAAATTTACTTTCAGCCAATCCTGGGATAGGAAGGACAGTTGGTACTGCACCAGTATTAATAATAATGGTTTCAGCAGTCAATTCTTCCTTTTCGTCGCCAGCTTGTATTTCGATGACCTTGTTGGAAACGAAACGAGCTGTTGCATCGATAATGTCTACACCCGTTCCAGCAATAGTTGCATAGTTCTTGCCGTTGAGACGAGTGGTGACCGCATTTTTTTCGCTCATGGCTTGCTCAAAATCCAAGCCTTTTTCCGCTGCGACGATCAAGGTCTTAGTTGGAATACAAGCGATATTGATACAGGTACCACCGTACATGGACTTGCTCTTTTCAATCAGAGCGACTTTTTTCCCTTGGCTTGACAATTTTGCTGCCAAAGTTTTCCCGGCTTTCCCGAAGCCGACAACGATTACATCATACGTTAACATATTATACACCTTCCTTTGATTTTCATTTTATCAAATGAACGAAAAATTGTCTGAAATCTGCTACGGAATTTTTTTGAAAAACCTTGGAGACGGGAATCAGCGACAAGAGAGAGCTTTCATGGTATAATAAAGGGTCGGTGACCTGGATGGTCACACAATCAGTTAGAAAGAGCAAATCAGATGGACGGAATTATTAATGTAAAGAAAGAAGCGGGTATGACCTCGCACGATGTGGTCTTTAAACTGCGCAAAATTCTGGGGACCAAGAAGATTGGCCATGGGGGAACCCTGGATCCGGATGTGGTAGGAGTGCTTCCCATTGCCGTAGGAAAAGCGACTCGGATGGTTGAATTCATGCAAGATGAGGGCAAGATCTATGAGGGTGAAATCACTCTGGGTTTTTCCACAACGACAGAAGATGCCAGCGGTGAAGTCATAGAGCGGACCCCAGTGGAAGCGCCTTTAGAGGTAGATGAGGTAGACCGAATGATTGCTCAGATGGTGGGTGAGATCGAGCAGGTCCCCCCCATGTATTCAGCGGTCAAGGTCAATGGGCGCAAGCTCTATGAATATGCGCGTGCAGGAGAAGAAGTGGAACGTCCTGTTCGGCAAGTGACGATTTATGAGTTTGCAAGGACTGGAGAGATTGTTTATGAAGAGAAAACAGCCCGATTTCCCTTCCGTGTCAAATGCAGTAAGGGGACCTATATCCGGACCTTGTCGGTGGATTTAGGGCAGAAACTGGGTTATGCAGCCCATATGTCCCACTTGATCCGCACCAGTGCAGCCGGTTTGTCCCTTGAAGATGCCTTGACTTTAGAAGAATTGGCTGAAAAAGTGGCGCAAGGAGATTTGAGCTTCCTGCATCCTTTAGAAATTGGAACCGGGGATCTGGAAACAGTAGAGCTGACAGCAGAAGAGGTCGGAGAGGTCCAAGTAGGACGCTTTATTCCAGTTGAGAGCGAAGACAGAGAGTTGGCTGCTTTTTACCAAGGAAAACTAGTGGCTATTTTAGAGAAAAGGGAAGAACTTTTCAAACCTCGCAAAGTTTTTCTGACAGAAAGTGTGTTACAATAAATTCATGAATATTCGTACGATAACTACTGCAAATCAGATCCACGTGGAGTGTGAGACGGTTTTGGTCTTGGGCTACTTTGATGGCTTGCACCTAGGGCATCAAGAACTGTTTAAGAAGGCACGTCAAATAGCGGATGAAAAGGGTTTGAAGGTTGCTTTGTTAACCTTCCCGGAATCACCCAAGCTAGCCTTTGTCCGCTACCAACCAGAATTGTTGCTCCATTTGCAAAGTCCTGAGGATCGGTTCCAAAAATTAAACGAATTAGGAGTGGATGAGCTCTTTCTCATTGATTTCACGACTGATTTTGCTTCTAAAACAGCCAAAGAATTTATTCAGCATTATGTGAGGGCCCTAAAGGCCAAGGTCTTGATTGCTGGTTTTGATTATAGTTTTGGTTGTGATAAGAAAACAGCCTCCGATTTATCCGCTTATTTTGGAGGCCAAGTGGAAGTCATTGAACCCGTACTGGATCAAGGTGAGAAGATCAGCTCAACCCGTATTCGTAAAGCAGTTTTAGAAGGGCGCGTCAAGGAAGCAGCCCGTCTGCTGGGACGTCCCTTAGCTAGTCGAGGAATTGTAGTGCACGGGGATGCGCGTGGTCAGACCATTGGCTATCCAACGGCTAATCTAGCCCCGATTGATCGGACTTATCTACCATCAGATGGCGTCTATGTAGTCGATGTCGATTTTAAAGGGCAGACCTATCGGGGAATGGCCTCTGTCGGAAAAAATGTCACCTTTGATGGCAAAGAATTGCGTTTTGAAGTCAATCTTTTTGACTTTTCAGGAGATATCTACGGTCATACCCTGACCATTCACTGGTTGGACAAGATTCGAGAAATGGTCAAGTTTGATGGTGTAGCGTCTTTAGTAGCTCAATTAGAAGAGGACGAAGCAGTCGCACGCCAGTGGTCAAAAACATAATCTCAAGAGAGTGGGACAAAAGTCCTAGCCTCTTCTTGTTTTTGGATTGTCGAGCAAGACGCAGTGGTTGAGTGGGCTCTACTACGCT
>OIEJ01000342.1_pt1 | contig 19652 bp, 18 predicted proteins | sample 1581791 | NCBI WGS metagenome assembly OIEJ01 (sample SAMN03281019, study PRJEB24777) | human gut metagenome | isolation source: fecal sample PR141 from 1 month old male Chinese infant, vaginal delivered... | place: Singapore | collected 2005-11-08 | reverse complement strand
TTGGATTACGAATGAATTTGATTGCTGGAATTATCAATCGTGAACTAGGATTTTAGTTTCGCAGGAAGTCTATTTATGGGAATCATAGCGTTTACTCTTGTTGTTTTAAATATTATTGTGATGACTTACCTTCAAAGTACCATCGAAACAAAATTTTTAGGCAGAGTAATGAGTACTTTATTTACACTAAATACATCTATCATGCCAATAGGTACTATAGTATTCACTTATCTTTTTCAAAAAGAAGTGAATGGAGGATTGATATATATATTAGGGGGATTAACCCTCCTAATATATATAATTATAATGTTACCTAAAATTTTTAGAATACTAAAAATTGAAAACTAAGTTTAATTAGAACTTAAAATTTAAGAGTTGCTTATTCGCTATAAATTTACTATCATATGTTTCAAAAACAGAAAACGCCAGTTCTATACTGACGTTTTTTTGTATGCTTATTTTGATTTGATATAGTTGATACCATCTGCTTTTGGTGCGACTGCTTTTCCAAAGAAGGCTGCCAAGACAAGAATGGTCAAAACATAAGGTGCGATTTGAAGATAAACCGCAGGCACACCTTGTAGGAATGGCAATTGAGAACCGATAACAGCCAAACTTTGTGAAAGCCCAAAGAAGAGACTAGATAGCATGGCTCCGATTGGATTCCATTTCCCGAAAATCATCGCAGCAAGAGCGATAAATCCAGGTCCAACAATAGTTGTCACTGAGAAGTTAACTGAGATTGATTGAGCATAAATCGCTCCGCCAATTCCACCTAGGAAACCTGAAATGATAACCCCTAAATATCTCATCTTGTAGACATTGATTCCCAAGGTATCAGCTGCTTGAGGATGTTCACCAACAGAGCGGAGACGAAGACCAAAGCGCGTTTTGAAGAGAATAAACCAAGCAAGGAATGAGAAGGCAATGGCCAGATAACCAAGAAGGCTAGTTGACTTGAAGAAGATATCCCCGATTACTGGAATATTTGCCAAGACTGGGAAATCAAAGCGTCCAAAAGTTTGACTTAGGTTGTCGGTTTGTCCTTTGTTATAAAGAACTTTCACTAAGAAAACAGCCAAGGCAGGCGCCATCAAGTTCAATACCGTACCGCTGACAACATGGTCTGCACGGAAATGAACCGTCGCTGCTGCGTGGATGATAGAGAAGACACCACCAACCAATCCTGCAACTAGCAAGGATAGCCATGGAGTTGCTGCTCCAAATTGTTCTGCAAATTCAAGGTTAAAGACAACTCCAGAAAAGGCGCCCATAACCATAATTCCTTCAAGGCCGACGTTTACCACACCACCACGTTCAGAGAAAACACCACCGATACTTGTAAAGATAAGGGGCGCTGAGTAAATCAGCATAGAAGACACCAAGAGGGTGAGCAAGGTTGTAATAGACATCTTTACTTACCTCCTTTAACTTGTTTTTTCGGTTTGACAAAGCGTTCGATAAGGTAATAAACACTGACAAAGAAGATAATAGACGCTGTTACAATGCTGACAAGCTCAGACGGTACCTGCGCCGCATTCATACCAGGGGCTCCAACTTGGAGAACACCAAATAGGAAGGCTGCAAAGAGAATACCAATTGGTGAGTTGGCCGCAAGCAGACTAACCGCCATCCCGTTAAATCCGACAGCCAATGACGCCCCTTGAACATAGACGTTCTGGAAGGTTCCAAGTCCTTCAACAGCTCCACCAAGACCTGCCAAGGCACCTGAAATAATCATTGAAAGGATAATAGTCCGTTTGGCAGAAATACCAGCATATTCTGAAGCATGTGGATTAAGACCAACCGCACGGATTTCAAAACCAAGGGTTGTTTTCTTGAGCATGAACCAAATAACTGCAACGGCAATGAGAGCAAAGAAAATACCGATATTCATCCGTGAGTTACCAGTCAACTCAGCTAACCAAGGTGTCTGATAGGTTGCATTAGCCCCAACACGAATGGTCGAATCTGTACTTTGCATGAAGTCTTTAGGAAAGGCATGGATAAAGGCATTCCCTACATACAAGACAATGTAGTTCATCATGATGGTTACGATAACCTCTGACGTCCCTAGATAGGCTCTCAGAATACCCGGAATCGCTCCGACAATCCCACCAGCAATCAAAGCAATCACGATAGTCGCTAGAATCATCAAGGGACGGGGCATATCTGGATGCGACAAGGCAAACCAACCACTGAGAATCCAACCTGCCAAAGCCTGACCAGGAAGTCCGACGTTAAAGAAACCTGCACGACTGGCAACAGCAAAGCCAAGACCAATCAAGACCAAAGGCCCCATAGCACGAAAGATTTCCCCAATACCACGTAAGCTACCAAAGGCTGTATAGAACAATTCTTCGTAGCCCCAAATAGCATCATAACCGAAGATCCACATGACAATGGCTCCAAGTAAAATTCCTAGGAATACAGAAATCAAGGGAACCGAAATTTGTTGTAATTTTTTAGACATCACTCTTCTCCTTTCCCAAGTTTCCACCAGCCATCAAGACACCAAGTTCTTGTTTATTGGTTGTTTCTGGTAATACTATACCTTGAATCTTACCATCATGGATAACGGCAATACGGTCTGAGACGTTTAAAATCTCATCCAACTCAAAGCTGACAACAAGGACAGCTTTCCCATTATCACGCTCTTCAATCAAGCGCTTGTGGATATATTCAATGGCACCGACATCCAACCCACGAGTTGGCTGACTGACGATAAGGAGATCAGGATCACGATCAATTTCACGAGCAATAATTGCTTTTTGTTGATTTCCTCCTGAAAGTGCAGCTGCAGGAACAAATTCACTGGCAGCACGAACATCAAATTCTTCCATTAGCTTTTTAGCATAAGAAGTGATATTCGCATAGTTCAAAATTCCATTTTTACTATGTGGTTCTTTGTAGTAGGTTTGGAGGGCAATATTTTCAGAAATCATCATTTCCAAAATCAAGCCATCACGGTGACGGTCTTCTGGAACGTGACCAACACTCAACTCTGTAATCTGACGTGGGTGCAAGCCTACAATTGAATTTCCTTTTAGCTCGACGCTTCCAGATTCAACCTTGCGAAGACCTGTAATGGCTTGAATCAGTTCAGACTGACCATTTCCATCAATCCCTGCAATACCAACAATCTCTCCAGCACGAACATCTAAGGACAGATTTTTCACAGCTGGGACACCGCGGTTTTCATTGACCACCAAGTCTTTAATAGACAAGACAACTTCTTTTGGTTGAGAGGCTTGTTTCTCTGTTTTAAAGGAAACAGAACGTCCTACCATCATTTCTGCCAAATCAGCATTGGTAGCCCCTGCAATTTCGACGGTTTCAATTGATTTCCCACGACGGATAACTGTAACGCGGTCAGAAACTGCGCGAATCTCGTCCAACTTGTGGGTAATCAAGATAATTGATTTTCCTTCTTTGACAAGATTTTTCATAATAGCCATCAACTCATCAATTTCTGATGGAGTCAAAACAGCCGTTGGTTCGTCAAAGATAAGGATATCAGCCCCCCGATAAAGGGTTTTTAAAATTTCTACACGTTGTTGGGCTCCAACTGATATATCTGCTACCTTGGCAGAAGGGTCAACAGCTAAGCCATAACGTTCAGAAAGAGCCTTGATTTCTTTGCTAGCTCCAGCGATATCTAGCACACCATTTTTAGTCAATTCACTACCTAAAATGATGTTTTCAGCCACTGTGAAGGCTTCTACCAACATAAAGTGCTGGTGAACCATTCCGATTCCCAAGCTAGCTGCTTTAGATGGTGAGTCGAGGTTGACAACTTGACCGTTGACCACAATTTCACCACTGGTTGGTTCAAGAAGCCCTGCTAACATGTTCATGAGCGTGGACTTTCCAGCCCCATTTTCTCCTAAAAGTGCATGAATTTCACCTTTTCGTAGGTTCAGGTTGATTTTGTCGTTGGCAACAAATTCACCAAACACCTTGGTAATATCACGCATCTCAATGACATTTTCGTGTGCCATGTGCTCTTCCTTTCAGAGTCTTATTTTATTTCAATAAAACTTGCTAGTTTATTCAGTAGCAAGCTTTACTGAGACAAAATGACTTTGCCTCAACTCTTAAAAAAGCGGCCGAGGGCCGCTTCCTAAGAAATGACTTCCATCCATTATTTTTCAGGAACTTTTACGCTTCCATCAAGGATTTTAGCTTTAGCATCTTCAACAGCTTTTTTACCTTCTTCTGAAAGGTTTGTTACTGCCAAGTCAACCCCTTTATCTTTCAATGAGTAAACGATCACTTGACCGCCAGGGAATTCACCTTTTTCTGCCTTGTTAGAGATATCTTTTACAGTTGTACCAACTTGTTTCAAAGTAGATACAAGAACGAAGTTTGATTCTTTGCCATCTTTAGAAGTGTACTTACCTTCTGCTACTTGGTCACGGTCAACACCGATAACCCAAACTTTTTCACTTTCAGAACGGCTTTCATTGAGTGATTTTGCTTCTGCAAAGACACCAGCACCTGTTCCACCTGCTGCTTGATAAACAACGTCTGCACCAGCTGCGTATTGTGCTGCTGCAATTGTTTTACCTTTAGCAGCATCACCAAATGAACCAGCATAGTCAACTTGTACTTTGATAGATGGATCTACTGACTCAACACCAGCTTTAAATCCAGCTGCAAAACGTGAGATAACTTCAGACTCAATACCACCTACAAAACCAACTTGTTTTGTTTTAGTTGTTTTAGCCGCTGCAACACCCGCAAGGTAAGCAGCTTCGTTATCAGCAAATGTTACGCTAGCAACATTCTTTTGATCTTTAATCACATCATCAATCAAGACATAGTTCAAGTCAGAGTGGTCTTTTGCTGCTTCTTCAACCGCATTGTGAAGGGCAAAACCAACACCGAAGATTAGGTTGTAGCTTCCAGCTGCTTGTTGCAAGTTGTTAGCATAGTCAGCTTCACTTGTTGATTGGAAGTAAGTGAAACCTTTATCTTTTGAAAGATTGTGTTCTTTACCCCAGTCTTGCAAACCTTCCCAAGCTGATTGGTTGAATGATTTGTCATCAACACCACCAGTATCAGTGACGATTGCTGCTTTTGTCTTCACATCAGAAGATGAATCTGCCTTACGAGAAGAGCGGTTACCACATGCAGCAAGTCCAACTGCTGCCACTGCAACTAGACCAAGGCCTAGCCATTGTTTCTTGTTCATTACTGAACCTCCTAAATAAGATGTGCAACGATGTTGCAAGTATGGATTGGTTGGCCACAAGGACCGTGCCACTCAGAGAGCGACTCAGACTAGTTTAAGTCTGTAAAAGAGTATGGAAGTAACTCCCCGACCGTCATCTCGACCGTCGATTTATCTTTTGCGACTAAGGTCACTTTTAGATCTTGTTCAAAAAATTCAGCCATCACTTGGCGACAAGCACCACATGGTGAAATTGGTTTTTCAGTCTCTCCATAGACAATCAATTCTGAAAATTCTATTTGGCCTTCAGAAACTGCTTTAAAAATCGCTGTACGTTCTCCACAGTTGGTCAAAGAATAACTAGCATTCTCAATATTGACACCTGTATAAGTGCTACCATCTTTCGCCACTAAAACAGCTCCGACCGGAAAATGAGAATAGGGCACATAGGCTTTCTTGCTGGTTTCAATTGCTAGTTCAATCAACTCAGTAGTCGCCATCAGCCAATTCTCCTTTTAAAATGGCTACCCCAGCTGACGTTCCAATACGGGTCGCCCCAGCTTCCACAAAGGCAAGAGCATCTGCATAAGAACGAGCTCCGCCAGCAGCCTTGACTCCCATATCAGGTCCAACTGTTTCACGCATTAATCTAACATCTGCTACCGTAGCACCACCAGTTGAAAAGCCAGTAGATGTTTTAACAAAATCAGCTCCCGCTTTTTGGGCTAATTGGCAAGCCACAACTTTTTCTTGGTTTGTCAGCAGACACGCTTCAATAATGACTTTCACTAACTTGTCACCACTTGCTTCTACTACTGCGCGAATATCTGACTCAACCAAGGCTAAATTACCTGATTTGAGAGCCCCAACATTGATCACCATATCAATCTCATCTGCACCATTTTGGATAGCTTCTTTGGCTTCAAATGCTTTCACAGCTGAAGTTGTTGCTCCCAAAGGGAAACCTACTACTGTGCAGACCTTGACATCTGTGCCTTCAAGCCCTTTTTTAGCATGTTCAACCCAGGTCGGATTAACGCAAACACTGGCAAAATCATACTCTCTAGCTTCAGACAACAAACAATCAATTTGATTTTCTGTTGCATCTTGTTTTAAAAGCGTATGATCGATATATTTATTTAATTTCATATACGGATTCTCCTGCGGTTTATGAGATAATTTCTATAATTTCTCGTAAACTTTGCACCCTATCATTTATTTTAACATATTTTTGAAAATCTGTAACTAGCTGAGGAGAAATTTTTCCATTTGTGTATACTTTTGCAACAATTTCTCCATTTTGAACGGAATCTCCAACCTTCTTTTCAAAAACAATTCCTGTTTCATAGTCCAAGGCATCAGACTTGACTGCACGGCCTGCCCCCAGTCTCATAGCATAAAGCCCAAATTCCATGGCTGGAAGAGCTGAAATGACACCCGTTTCCTGAGCAGGGATTTCCACCACATGGGCCACATTGACAGGACGATAGAGGTCTTCCAAATCTCCACCTTGGGCTTGGACCATTTCCTCAAACTTAGCCAGTGCTTGGCCATTGTCAATATGTTGGCGAACTTCTTCAACTGTCTTGTTAACATTTGCCAGGCCAAGCATAATTTGAGCCAACTCACAGATGAAGTGGGTAATATCCTGACGGCCTTGACCTTGTAAAATCTCCAAGGCCTCAAGGATTTCAAGGCGATTTCCAATCGCTCGTCCCAAGGGCTGACTCATATCCGTAATCACTGCTACCGTTTTTCTACCAACTGCCTTACCAAGTTCCACCATGGTTTGAGCCAATTCACGCGCCTCATCAACCGTCTTCATGAAGGCACCCTCACCGACAGTCACGTCTAGCAAAATAGCATCCGCCCCTGCCGCGATTTTCTTGCTCATCACCGAACTCGCAATCAAAGGAATTGTGTCAACAGTTGCGGTCACATCACGAAGGGCATAGAGAAGCTTATCTGCTTTGACCAGCTGGTCTGATTGCCCAATGACAGATACACCAATATCCTGAACCTGACGAATAAAATCTTCTTGACTACGCTCTACTTGATAGCCCTTAATGGACTCCAATTTATCAATTGTTCCACCCGTATGGCCGAGACCACGACCACTCATTTTCGCGACTGGAACTCCAAAACTCGCTACTAAAGGAGCTAAAATCAAGGTCACCTTGTCACCAACACCCCCAGTAGAATGCTTGTCAACCTTAACCCCATCAATAGCTGATAAATCAAATTCTTGGCCTGTCTGAACCATTTTCATGGTCAAATCAGATATTTCTTGAGTCGTCATTCCTTTGAAATAGACAGCCATAGCAAAGGCAGACATCTGATAATCAGGAATAGTTCCTGACACATAGCCTTCTACCAGCCATTCAATTTCACTCGAAGTCAATTCTTGACCGTCTCGTTTCTTTTGGATTAAATCAACTGCTCTCATTCTTTCACACTTCTAAGGATATAGTATCCCTTATCTTTTTTGACGATTTCACAATTGCCAAACACCTCATCCATCTTGGACTTAGCACTTGGGGCCCCTTGTTTTTTCTGGATAACGATTGTTAAATCTCCACCAGTTTCCAAGAAATCTTTACTTTTCTCAATGATTTCATGAACCACTTGCTTGCCCGCACGGATAGGAGGATTGGAAATGACATGGTCAAATTCCCCTTTAACTTGTTCATAGATGTTAGACTGGAAAATCGTCGCTTCTACTTTATTTCGTTCAGCATTTTGTCGCGCCAAATCCAAGGCACGATTATTGATATCAACCATGGTCGACTGAACTTCATAAGCCTTAGCTAAGGACAAGCCCAAAGGCCCGTAACCGCAGCCTACATCTAGGACAGTTTCTCCTTTGTTGACCTCTAGACACTTGAGCAAGAGTTGACTTCCAAAGTCAATCATTTTCTTGCTAAAAACACCCGCATCCGTCAAAAAGGTCATTTTTTGTCCCAACAATTCCACTCTCAACTCATGAATGTCGTGAGCAGCTTCAGGATTCTCTGCATAATACATTTTACTCATGAAACTATTTTACCATAATTTGACTTAAATTGTAAATCGTTTACAAATTGATAATAAAACGAAAAAGACTGAAGAAAGCTAGTCAAGAAGACCTTTTCTTCAATCTCTTTAAACACTTATAAATAATAAGCCATTTAGAACCAGAAATATCATAGTCAGGATAAAACAAAAAGTTTATCATCTATAATCAGGCGCATTTTTATTACTATTGCTTAACCTTCAAATACTTTATCATCAACAGGATTCCCAACAAGATGTTTAGATAAAAGCCTAACTGATACGTTTTTGTCAGGAATTCCAAACTTGTCCAAAGTCGTATCAAATCTTCTAGTGACATGCGGAAGAAATAACCCTCTGTAGCAAGCCATAGAACTAAAAAGAAATAACTACCAGCAGCAAGCCATTTCGTCCACCGTTTTTTTAGGAAGAAAGCAATCAAGAGCGAACAGATAAAGACAGCTGTTACAATGGCATGTTCCATCAAAAAAGTAAAACCGTAATAGGTTTCCACAAAACGTCTACCATTATCCGCATTCGCTCCTTTTAAAAAAGGTAGTGCAAAACTTAAAATAAAACAGAGTTCCAATAAATAACTTTTTAAGATTTTCATGACACACCTCCTATAAGTTGTGAACCGAAAAGCGCCCTTTATAAGCTTATAAATCAGGAGAAGGTAGCTCCTACTTCATCAATAAATTGTTCAACCTCTATCTACCTCTATTATACGATATTGGCTTACTATCATCAAGAAACCGCTTTATTTTTTTATCTTTTTATGGTATGATAAACAAAATATCTAGGGGAAAACACATGACCAACGAATTTTTACATTTTGAAAAAATCAGTCGCCAGACTTGGCAATCTTTACATCGAAAAACAACACCTCCTTTGACAGAAGAGGAATTAGAATCCATCAAGAGTTTTAATGACCAGATTAGCCTGCAGGATGTTACCGATGTCTATCTTCCCCTAGCCCATCTCATCCAGATTTACAAGCGTACCAAGGATGATTTAGCCTTCTCAAAAGGAATTTTCCTTCAACGAGAAAGCAAATCTCAACCTTTTATTATTGGGGTTTCTGGGAGCGTTGCCGTTGGAAAATCAACAACCAGTCGCCTGCTTCAAATCTTACTGTCCCGTACGCTTACAGATGCTACGGTTGAGTTGGTAACAACTGATGGCTTTCTCTACCCTAATCAGACTTTGATTGAGCAAGGGATTTTAAATCGTAAGGGATTTCCTGAAAGCTATGATATGGAAGCTCTTCTCAACTTCTTGGACCGCATCAAAAATGGACAAGATGTAGATATTCCTGTCTATTCTCATGAAGTCTACGACATCGTCCCTGAGGAAAAGCAAAGCGTTAAAGCTGCTGATTTTGTCATTGTTGAGGGAATAAATGTCTTTCAAAATCCACAAAACGAGCGTCTCTATATCACTGACTTCTTTGACTTTTCCATCTATGTTGATGCTTCAGTTGATGACATCGAGAGTTGGTATCTAGACCGTTTCTTGAAAATGCTGAGCCTAGCCCAAAACGATCCTGATAGCTATTACTATCGCTTTACTCAAATGCCGATTGGGGAAGTGGAATCCTTTGCACATCAGGTCTGGACCAGTATCAATCTCACAAATCTACAAAATTATATTGAACCAACTAGAAATCGTGCAGAAGTGATTCTTCATAAAACAAAGAACCATGAAATCGATGAAATTTACTTAAAAAAATAATTTCCCCTTGTCAAAACGTAAGTTTTCAGATATAATGGTATAGTTAGTAAATATGGAGGTAAGAACATTGGCAAACATTAAATCAGCTATCAAACGCGCTGAATTGAACGTTAAACAAAACGAAAAGAACTCAGCTCAAAAATCAGCTATGCGTACTGCTATCAAAGCTTTCGAAGCAAACCCATCTGAAGAACTTTTCCGTGCTGCTAGCTCAGCTATCGATAAAGCAGAAACTAAAGGTTTGATTCACAAAAACAAAGCAAGCCGCGACAAAGCTCGTCTTTCAGCTAAACTTGCTAAATAAGAAACAGTCCATAGAGGCTGTTTTTTTGTCTCCAAATAGGAAAAGGTAGAAAATGAAAATCGCAATTATCGGATATTCTGGTGCTGGTAAGTCAACGCTAGCCGAAAAGTTATCTAACTACTACTCCATCCCAAAACTTCACATGGATACACTCCAATTTCAACCCGGTTGGCAAGACAGTGACCGTGAATGGATGTTGAGCGAGATGAAAAGCTTTCTCACCAAGCATGAAGCTTGGGTCATCGATGGGAATTATTCTTGGTGTTATTACGAAGAAAGAATGCAGGAAGCTGACCAAATCATCTTTCTCAACTTTTCTCCATTGACCTGTCTCTTTCGAGCCTTTAAACGTTATCTTAAATACCGGGGAAAAGTCAGAGAAAGTATGGCAGCTGGTTGTCAAGAACAATTTAATTGGGAGTTTATCCGATGGATTCTCTGGGATGGACGAACAAAAAATGCTAAGGATAGATACCAATACTTAAACAATACTTACCCAGAAAAAATGCATATTCTCCATTCTCAAGCAGAGATTGATTGTTTTTTGAGATCTTTAAAAAAGTAAACAATATAGTAGCATTTCATTAAAATCAGCATGTACTGATTGACTAAAAAAGGAAGTTTTTCATCCAGAAAGTCTTCCTTTTTTCCTTTTATTCAACAATTAAAAATAACTCGAGCAATTTATAAATCAACAATAAAATTCCCATAGAAATGAAGAGAATCTTGTTCATAGTTTCTGAGTTCGTGATACAAAAAAACTGAAGGAAGTATAGTCCTACTTCTTTCAGTTTTTTATTGTCTCAATTTAGAAAAAACTTCTCCAATCTTACCTTCGATAACTAAATCAGCTTGGCTGTCTTGAGGAGTGCTAGAATTGTTGATAACGACAAGATTTGACCCTGAAAAATAATTGATTAGGCTAGCTGCAGGGTAAACAACTAAGGAAGTGCCACCAATAATCAACAAATCTGCTTGCTGAATGACTTGGGCTGCGCGACTAAATACATCCATATCTAGCTCTTCCTCATAAAGGGTTACGTCAGGTTTGACCACCTTACCACAATCTAAGCAGTGGGGAACTGGAGCTTCAAGTTCCAAAAAGGCAGTCAAATCATAAAAGCGATGACAGCCCAAACAATAATTACGATCTGCACTACCATGCAGTTTCAAAACTTTCTGAGATCCTGCCATTTCATGGAGACTATCGATATTTTGCGTCACAATCGCCTTTAATTTACCTGTTTTTTCCAACGACGCTAGATAATCATGTGCTAAATTCGGCTTGGCATCAGGATAGACCAGATACTTTTTGTAGAAATCAAAAAAATCCTCTGGATAGCGCTCAAACATAGTGCGTGAAACCAGTTGCTCGGCAGTAAAATGGCGACCTAGTTTCAGACTATATATACCATCTGAACTACGAAAATCTGGAATATTAGACTCTGTAGAAACCCCTGCACCACCGAAAAAGACAATGCTCTGACTTTTATCAATAATACCTTGTAATTGTTTAATCTTATCCATTTTGTACTCCTAGGAATTTTCAAGTTAAAAAGTTGGAAGTCTTGACTTCTTGTCAACTTGGCTTCCAACTTTATTTGATTATGATTTAGATATTAAACTGACTAGTCTCGGTTCTTTGACACAATTAGGCTTCCTTCAATTTCCTTATTCTTACCTATTTCAGGATTGATTCATTGTTGATAGTTATCATTTTGAGAACAAGAGAAATCATTCTAAATATAGCCTACCTTTAGTCTGCAATCAATGTTTCCAAACCGACCTTCATCATATCAGTGAAGGTGTTTTGACGTTCTTCTGCAGTTGTATCTTCATCTGGATTAACCAAACTATCTGAAATAGTCATAATAGCTAAAGCATCAACATGGTGTTGAGCAGCAAGATAGTAAAGAGCCGCTGCTTCCATTTCCACAGCCTTGACTCCCCATTTACCAAGTTCGATGTTCTTTTCAAAGTAGTTTGAGTAAAAGACATCAGATGATAAAACGTTCCCAACGTGGGTTGTCATACCGAGTTCTTTAGCGATATGATAGGCCTTATCAAGCAAATCAAAGCTAGCGATTTGTGGAAAATCGTACTGTGGCCAGTCATTACGGACGATGTTTGAGTTAGTTGCAGCTGCCTGCGCCAAAACCAATTCACGGACGTGGACATCTTCATTCAAAGAACCCGCAGTTCCCACACGGATCAATTTTTTCACACCATAGTCAACAATCAACTCACGCGCATAAATCGAAATAGATGGCATTCCCATCCCAGTTCCCATGACTGATACACGGTGACCTTTGTAAGTACCTGTGTAACCAAACATGTTACGAACTTCGTTAAAGCAAACAGCATCTTCAAGGAAATTCTCCGCAATAAATTTTGCACGAAGAGGATCACCAGGAAGAAGAATTTTATCAGCAATTTCACCCTGCTTAGCAGCAATATGGATAGACATAATTTATGATACAAAGAGCGAGAAGAAAACGACTCAAAATTAGGAATCTGACAAGAAATCCTGATTTCTCAGTCAGATTATCTATTTTCCGAGTTTTCTGCTTGTGTTCAAATCAAAACACACGCTCTACCTTTCTTTTTTTATATTCAGGATAGAGACAGAGAACAAAGTAAAATAGGAAATCCGACAAAGATGTAAGGCATCTAGGAGGATTTATCTTTTTTACAAAGTTCTCCGCTCGTATTCAGTTCAATGAATACAGTTAACCCATCCTTTCTTTATTCTAAAATTTATAATCAGAAAGATACCAAACCCGTCAAAAAGCAAAGGGAAAATAGGAGTTGGGTGCAGTGAGCGATGCTTGCTAGACCAACTATCTTTTTCCCACTGCTTTTAGGGTGGGTTCAATTCCTTTCTTTCTTAATTTTGTTCTTTCACAGAGAGCTACCTAAGTTTCATTAAAACCCAGGTAATTCTTTTCTTATAAGCTAGACAAACTAACTGTCATTGTACCATCAGATTACAGGACATCATCGTCACTTACCTTAGAATTCAATGTTGTTCCCCAGTGAGTAATTTTTCGATGTGGTTGGGCGAGAAGAGGTCTGTTGTCATAGATTGTTTGCCATCTATTCCAGATAAGACCTGTTCTCTTTTCGATCTTAATTCGAAGATTACGCATATTAGACTTAATTGGGAGATTGAGGATAAAGCCTGCGGTCTGATTACGCCCATTCCCTTCCCAAGAACGACTTCGGACAACTGATTGGCCATTTTTATCCACTGTAACTTCTTCCCACGATATTGAATAACGTGCAATATAAGCACCACTATGTTGAATAGTTAGGGTCTTATCTTTTACAGGAGTGTAGTTTAACAGTTGTACAGGCTTAGAAACTTGAGTAGTTACATTATTTTTAGCTACAAATCGAAAAACTTCTACTTCTGCAAGGCTTAGAGCTTGATTTTTTTGACGCAATTGAATGCGAACACGGCGACCTAGTTTACCATTCAACTGGAGATCTAAACTGCTTCCTTCTAAACGAGAAACATATTGTCTAGCAACTTCTGTCCCTTTTTCATCATATAAAATCACATCAAAGTCTGACAGACGTTTAGAAAGTTCTCCATCCCCACGGTTATGAAGGCGAACAAGTCCTACCTGTTCTGTACGACCTAAATCAACTTCCCACCAAGGCTGATTTTCAAATTTTGTATGGGTAATTGATTGCTGGCTATAACTACTATTGGTATTGCCATCCAAGGCACGACTAGCATCTCCTCCAAAATCAGTAGAACTTTGCTTAGCTTGTTTTTTCCAAGCGATATTCTCAGCACGATATACTTGGACTTCTGCAAGACTGAGAGCGTTATATCCATCTAACTCGATGCGTACAAAACGAGCTTTCTTATAATCAATTGAAATCTGAGCGAAACTATCTCGTAAGTATGCAATGCGCTTTCTTTCAATTTCTTTTCCAGAACTATCCAAAAGAATCACATTAAAATTTGTCAGTCTATCTTGAGCAGCATCTGTTCGATTGTAAATATTAATCTGGCGAATCGTTTCTTCCTTATCTAAATCGACTTGCCACCAAGGTTTTGATTGAAAATCTGTATGAGTGACAGAATTATGTCCGTAATTTCCATCTAATTTCCCATCAACTGCTCTTCTAGCATCTCCTCCAAAAGCTGTCGAACTTTGAGTTACTCGTTTCCCTAGAGCTATATTTTCAAGAGGTTCAGCGCTTGGTTGACTAGATGACAGAGGGACTTGTTGTTTCTTAAAGAAATAAACTTTATCCAATTTCGGATCACGATAACCATGTTTATCAAGCGTATCACGTTTTCCAATATTAAAATTCGGGATAGCATTCATTCTACTTTCAAAATAACCACGCGAACGGTGTTTGAAACTAGAGTTACCTGTAAAAGTTACAATATCATTATCATTACGAATCAAAGATGTCACAACATTATCATTATTGACCACATAATGTTTTATTTTACCAGATAGAGCTAACTTACGACTTTCTAAACCTACATCCCAGAAACCATTTTTTGCATTCCAAATAGTTCGAGAAGTAATTACTTTAGGAGCGCTAAATGTCGTAACTTTTTTCAAAACATTATTATAAAAAGTAGGATATTTCTGATAAGCTTCAACTGCTGCTATTTGAGCTAAGTAGCCTCCTAGCGAATGACCTGTCATATACAGATTTGTAATGCTGGAATCCTGCGCCAGTTCTTTTACAACATTACGGATATCATCCGCTTGTGCAGGTTTATTTCCTCCAAACAAAACAAAATCTGTACTTAAATCTTTCGCATCATTCAGTCTTGTTCCACGTATAGCCAACATATGCACCGTTCCATCTTTGAGATAAGGGAGATCGCTCTTGGTCTCAAATAAGAAAGCATCCAAGCCACTTGCTGTATGATAAGCCTTTTTCATCTTCCAAAATGGTGCCAGTTCATTGTGCATCATTTTATATTCTTGACGATCAAGATAAAGACTTGGAAAAGGATTTTTATGATCTAGAATTTTGTCAATGTAAGCATCATCACGATAAGCCAACTCCATAAAAAGGAGGGAATCACGATCTGTGACATACCATTGTTTCTTATTATCATCTTCCCCGTCCTCTAGTCCATCTCCATCACTATCTGCTAGTAAAGGATGGCTATGGTATCCTAAGTAGTCTTTCCCATCTTTTTTGTAAACATACAATTCATCCTTATTTTTTATTCCATCATGATCATCATCTCCATCAGGATCTAAAAATTTTCCACCGTATAAAGAATTATCGACAAGATCCTTCTCTACATGGAGCTCTCCTTTAGAAATTTTGACAAAGTCTGCCTCTGTTACTGGTCGAGAATTTTTTGGCTCATCCTTTAGAATTTCCTCTTTCTTCAATTCCTCATGAGGTACAGCAGATTCTTTTTGATATAATTCTTCTCCTGCTTTTTCTTTCTGAGTTTCAACAACTTCTTTTGTCTCTAGAGTTGATTGAGCAATTGTAGTTTTCTCCTCTGTAATAGATATTTCCTGTTTTTTATCGGTACTGTCTAGTTTTGCCGGACTATCCGTTGCATTTACTACTAGAGGAGTTTCGTTTTTCACAACTGGACTGCCTTCATTGGCAGAAATTCCTGTCGGTGCTAAAAAAGCAAAACCAACTGCAACAGACACAACTCCGATACTTAGTTTTTTTATACCAAAACGCATAATTCGTTGATTAATTTTCATTTATTCATATATCTTTCTTTTATTTTTTTCACCCTCTTTACCAACAATACTCTCCAATCAGCTAATCTCCTTTAGCATCACAGTTTCATTTTTATACTTGGTTAACAAGGATTTGATGAGTTTTTTAAAAGTATAGGAACCTCATTCAATTTTCATATCATAATCCTATATGGAAGTTAATTGTTTCATTCATCTTCCATCTTACAGAAATGCTTTCCTACTTATTTTTTTCTCATAGTTCAGCAAGAATCGCTTTTAGCAAGCCTTTGAAATCACCTTTGACATGTTCGGTTACTTCTACAACTTCTTCGTGGTTGAGCTCTTCTTGGAATCCAGCTGCAAAGTTAGTAATACATGAAATTCCTAGAACTTTCAAACCTGAGTGGGCTGCTACAATAACTTCAGGAACCGTAGACATACCGACTGCATCAGCTCCCAGTGTCTTATAGGCACGAATCTCTGCTGGTGTTTCATAAGTTGGACCAGTAACACCGATATAGACACCTTCATCAAGCTTAATACCAGTTTTTTTAGCAACTTCATGGGCAGTAGCACGATATTCTGGAGTGTAGGCCTTAGACATATCTGGGAAACGTGGACCAAAGTCATCCAAGTTTTCACCCATCAATGGGTTTTGCCCCGTCATATTGATATGGTCTGAAATAGCCATCAAAGTACCAGGGCCATAACCAATACCACCAGCAGCATTGGTTACAATGACACCTTCACATCCGAGAACTTTCATCACACGTACTGGGAAAGTAACGACTTCCAGAGGATTTCCTTCGTAGAAATGGAAACGACCTTGAAGAGCCAAGACCTTGCGACCTGCAAGGTCACCATATACCAATTTACCAGCATGACCAACTACTGTAGAGCGGCCCCAGTTTGGAATATCAGCATAGTCTACTACAACTGGATTTTCGATTTCTTCTGCCAATTCTCCAAGTCCTGATCCAAGGATTAGACCGAACTCAGGTGCTTGGATTCCCTTGTCTTTCAGGAAGGCAGCTGTTTCCTTGATCTTATTTAAAAACGTCATTGTGTCTCCTTTATTATTTTTTTATCATTTGACCGATTTTGTCAAAAGTTTTAGCATTACGAATGGTGATTTGGCGGTAGAAAGGCATCTTGAGTAAGTATTTGTGATAGGCTGTTTCGTAGTATGATTCTTCGGAGTATTTCCCCCAGAAAATCCCAAGTTTCCCAAAATGAACGACTTCATCTTCCAGTTCCAAACTGTTCACCTTCTCGATCACTTGATCCACATCCAAACCCTCCGTGTAAAAGAGAACGTCTTTTCGTGCCAAGTCTTCACTCCACCAAGCTGGTAGATTCTTCAGCTCTTCTTCATAGTCTTCCTGACTCAGCAAAGAAAAGTTTTGAATAAATGGATAATTGACTGCAAAGAAAGTCTCTAATTCTTCAACCAATCGGGCTTTGGGATCTGTCGAAGTAAAGAAAACATTGCCACTGTTGATGTAGCTTTCAACCTTTTCCAGTCCCAAGTCTGTCAATTCTTGCCGAAGCTCCGCCATAACGACCTTATTCTTGCCACCAACATTGATGCCTCTAACCAGCAAAGCATAGCGCGTCATCTTATACCAATTTATACCAATTTATCTAAGAAACTTTCCCCAATCATGGCAGTTTCAACACCAAAGTTATCCGCAACTGTCGCTGAGATATCTGCAAAATGTCCTACTGGAATGACACCATTTCCTTTAAAGGCAGTACTATAGGCCAACAATGGAATATATTCACGAGTGTGGTCTGTTCCTGCATAGGTTGGGTCATTTCCATGGTCCGCAGTAATCAAGAGAAGATCATTCTCTCTCATGGCTGCGATAATTTCAGGTAATCGCTCATCGAACTCATGCAAGCAATCACGGTAGCCATGAGCATTACGACGGTGTCCATAAAGGGCATCAAAGTCCACCAAGTTTGTGAAGGAGAATCCTTTTTCAAATTCAGCAAGGCCCATGGTCTTCAATAGTGTATCAATTCCATGGCTGTTTGACTTGTTGTGGCCCATGTCATGGTTGATACCCGCACCGTTAAAGATATCATTGATTTTACCAACAGCGTAAGTATCGATACCAGCTTCGTTTAATTTATCCAACACAGTTGGTGCAAATGGAGATACAGCCAAGTCACGACGGTTGGCTGTACGAGTGAAGTTACCTGGTTCACCTACATAAGGGCGAGCAATGATACGACCTAGAAGGGCAGGACGCTCAAGTGTAATTGAACGAGCGTATTCACAGATAAGGTACAATTCATCTAAAGGAATAATGTCTTCGTGGGCAGCAATTTGCAAAACAGGGTCAGCTGAAGTATAGATAATCAACTCTCCAGTTTCCATCTGACGTGGTCCAAAGTCATCGATAACAGCTGTTCCTGAGTAAGGTTTGTTAGCTTCACGAATAACCTTACGTCCTGAAAATTTTTCGATTTTTGTCAGGATTTCTTCTGGGAATCCATTCCAGAAAGTATCGAAAGGCTCAGTAATGTTGAGTCCCATGATTTCCCAGTGTCCAGTCATGGTATCCTTACCAAGAGATACTTCTTCTAATTTTGTTGCATATCCAGTTGGATTGCTTTCAGCTGGAACAGTCTTAAGAGGAGTTTCTCGAGGAATATTTCCAAGACCAATTTTAGCCATGTTTGGGACATTCAAACCAACTGTTTTTGAAATGTGTCCCAGTGTGTCAGAAGCTCCATCTGGAACCCCTGCATTGACAAAGTTATTAGCATCTGGTGCAGCACCGATTCCCACAGAATCCAGTACAACCAAGTGAATACGATTAAATTTTGACATAGTCTATCTCCTTATTATTTTAGTTATCTTGCTTTTGTTGAAGTTAAAATCTGAACCCCGTCTCGTCCAGCAACGATGACCTTATCCACCATTTGGTTGAATAAGCCGTGCTCTACAACACCAACGACATGGTCCAATTCTTGTCCGAAAGTAATTGGATCTTCAATGACATCCAAGGCAAGGTCAATGATAAAATTCTGCATATCCGTCACAAAACGGTGGCCGTCTTTTTCACGGAAACTTGGTTTGTAGCCAGCTCGCTCAAAACGACGAAAAACCTGCTCTGCGCCATACTGAACCACTTCTACTGGCAATTTAAAAGCACCTAGTTTGTCTACCAGCTTGCTTTCATCTACCACCCAAATATATTCTTTTGAGGGCGTTGCCACAACCTTCTCCATGAGAAGGGCACCACCACCACCTTTGATTCCATTAAAATGACTATCCACTTCATCCGCCCCGTCGACTGTCACATCGACAAAGTCTACTTGGTCAATAGACTTGAGTGGGATATTAAGCCCTTCAGCCTGTTTACTAGTCACACTAGAAGTCGTTACAGCTGTAATCTGTAACCCTTCTTCCTTGATCCGACGACCGATTTCTTCTACGAAATAGTAGGCAGTAGAACCAGTACCGAGTCCAACTACCATGCCATCCTTGACAAACTCAGCAGCTTTGATACCTGCCATTTTCTTCAGATTTTCCACTCAAACACCTCCATTAAAGAGCTACTTTTATTATAACATGTATCCGTTTTTATTTCATGGATACACTAGAAAAATCCGAACATTTTTATTTTTATGTCTACCTTGTTTTGGTAGTTAGAATCTTAGTTATGAGAACTTGTAGATAAAAACAGGTTCTAGC
>OIEJ01000340.1_pt1 | contig 19709 bp, 14 predicted proteins | sample 1581791 | NCBI WGS metagenome assembly OIEJ01 (sample SAMN03281019, study PRJEB24777) | human gut metagenome | isolation source: fecal sample PR141 from 1 month old male Chinese infant, vaginal delivered... | place: Singapore | collected 2005-11-08 | reverse complement strand
CATCGTCATTCCTCCTGCTATCTTTTTCTATTATTCTACCTTATTTGATAGTAGATTAAAAACTTTGCAACAGAACCCGACTGAAAGATGTTGCAAAGGCAGGTATTTCAACCTCTCAACTCTCCCGCTTTGAAAAGGGGCAGACAGATTTAACCATTTCAAAGTTTATGTTGATCTTAGATGAAATCAATGTGCCGATTGATGAATTTATGTATGCTGTCCATGATTTTCACCGTGATGATCTGAATGAACTCTTGACAAAGGTCAGGCTTTTTGTATCGACTCGTGATATCGATGAAATGAAGAAACTCCTTGCTTCTCAGATGGGGTTGAAAGACAAAAGGGAAAAGTTTCATCACATCAATACTATTTTATTAAAAATTCGTTTACAGGATTTATCTGGAGAAGATTACTATACAGAAGACGACCTAAAGGATTTAACGGATTACCTATTCAGCGTAGAGCACTGGGGCTATTATGAGTTATTAATTTTTATAAATACCCTAGATGTGTTGAATCATGAGGTTTTTATGGTGCTGGCAAGGGAGATGTCTAAAAGATCGGATTTCTACAAAGAGATTCCGAATAATCGACGTATGATTTCAACCATGTTACTGAATGGGTATATTACTTGTATTGAGCGCCAAAAAATGGTAGATGCCTGCTATTTTGAGGAACAATTAAATCAGTGTTTCTTCATCGAGACGGAAATGTATGAACGTCTCGTGTTTGTCTATGCTCAAAACTTTTATCGCTATCGAATGACAGGAGATACGAGTGCCATCGACGAAATGAGAAAGTGTATTGAAGCCATGAAATTGGCAGGGAGCGAGCATATTGCGACGATTTATGAAAGACATTTGAAAAAATTGATGAATGAAAATAATTAGTGAGCATATATGGGAATAAAATACCGTACAAAAGAAGAAGTGCTATAATTTTTACAATCAGTCCATAGAATCCAACTAAATGGGATAAGGAACAGTTATTAGTAATAGACTCTGTAGAAAGGATTAGCCGCCATGTTAAAAAAATTCATTTCTAAAAAACATTTGCTTCTCTATTTTAGTTTCATTGTTGTGACCTGGCTGGAAGCCATTATCACGCCATCCTTGGTATCGATGATTGTGGCGAGCTTTGAGAAGAAGGCGCTGAGTGAATTATGGATGGCACTAATCGTTGGGATCGTCGGTAATTTTATTATTCTGGTTGGGTTGGCTGGGAAACGGTATTACTATGCAAGGTTAGTCGCAGATTTTACCTTGACCATGAAAGAAAAATTATTTCACCATTTTTTGTATGGTAAAAATGGTGAAAAAGAGGAGATTCTGTCTCATCTTGAAAACGATGTGAAGCAACTTGAAACATCTTATCTCGAGCCAGCCGTTATTATCATTTCATCTCTTGGCTTTACAATGGTTTCCATGATCTATGCTCTAGCAACGAATTTTTGGTTGGGTTGGATTTTTATTTGTTTTTACTCTATTCCTGCTCTCTGTAGTAGTATCGGTAGTAAACAATTAGATCGTATTTCAGATGAAAAAACACTCTCAAATGAGGATTACCTCTCTCAAACTACTAATATAATTGGTGGTGTAAGAGTCATTCAAAATTATGGGGCCGGGGATTTCTTTTTTCATCGATTTAAAATGGTTTTGGGAAAAAGAGTTGAGCAAGACATTCGGTATGAACGACAACGGACAATCAACACTATCCTTATTAATAGTATTGATGCGTTTTGTTCGGTTGTTCCAATCATTATCGGTGGGGTGATGACCTATTATGATTACTTGTCTGGTGCCAGCTTTGTTGCAATTTATCTAGTTTCCCATAATATCGGCTATCAATTTAATGAACTTTCCTATTTTATCAATACTTACAAGTCGACTGAACAACTGAGGGAACGTTACTCTTTCCTACTTCAAGATACAAGTTCACAGATGGATGACCAAGCTTCGGTTCCTCTTTTTCCTATCGTTGCAGATCATGTTTCTTTGCGGTTTGAAGATAAAGTACTCTTTAAAAAACTATCTTTAGAAATCAAAGCAGGAGAGAAAGTTGCTCTGATTGGCCCAAGTGGCTGTGGAAAGTCTACCTTGTTGAACCTTCTTTATGGTCAAGTATCTCCAGATTCAGGAAGTGTGACATACGATGGTCAGATTTTAGCACAGGAACAGATTGCACGATCGGTTTCCTATATTTTACAAGACTCCTATATTTTTGATGGGTTGTCACTGGAAGACAATATCACCCTTGGGAAGGCCCTAGACAAACTAAAGATGGAACAGGTTTTGGATCGAGTAAACTTAGCATTTTTAAAGGGACATCTTCTATATGGGGAGCAGCTTTCTGGTGGGGAAAAGCAACGTCTAGAAATTGCTCGTAGTTTGTACCACAATAGTGACTTGATTTTAGCAGATGAAGTAAAAGCCAATCTGGACAAAGAGAATGCTCGTCAAATTTCAAGGATCCTACTACGTCTTCCACAAGCCCTTGTGGAGGTGATTCACCATTATGATGATGAGATACTAGCTCAATACGATCAAGTGATCGATTTATCTCATGAAGATTGATAAAAAGGAGGGATACAATGTCTCGTTCCTTTGTGAAATTATTAGTTTCCCAATTGTTTGCAAATTTAGCGGATATTTTTCTTAGGGTATCCCTTATTGCAAATATCTTTGTTATAACTAAATCGGTCATTGCTACCTCAATGGTTCCGATTCTCATCGGATTGTCAGCATTCATGGCAAGTTTTTTAGTCCCCTTGGTGACCAAAATAATTCCCTTAAATCGAGTTTTATTTTTGACTCAAGGAGGAAAAACAGCTCTAGTGGCAATTCTCGTGGCCCTGTTTACCAAGTTTCAATTCGTACCAGCCGTGGGGATGTATGTCTTTGTAATTGCTATTTCTATCTTAGACGGCTTTGCAGCACCGGTTTCTTATGCCATGATTCCTCGATATGCTACAAATTTGGGAAAGGCAAATGCCGCTTTGTCAATGAGTGGTGAGGGAGTTCAATTAATTGGTTGGGGACTGGGAGGACTCCTTTACGCTTTGGTTGGTCTATTTTCTATAATGTTGCTAGTCCTATTCCTTTATCTTCTCTCTACTTTTGTGATGCTCTTTCTTCCTCAGGCTAAAATAGAGCAGTTAGAAGCGGAGACCAATCTGGATACTCTTGTCAAAGGTTGGAGCTTAGTGGTGAAAAATCCTCCATTAAGGTTATTGGTACAAGCAAATTTATTGGAGAATTTTTCTAATACAATCTGGGTTTCGTCTGTGATTCTTGTTTTTGTAACCGAGGTATTGCAACAGACTGAAAGCTACTGGGGCTACTCCAATACAGCCTATTCTTTGGGAATTATTTTAGGGGGAATGATTGTTTTCAACTACTCTGAAAAGTTTTTAGCTCACAAATGGAAAAGTATTTTCTTTCCGCTTGTCGCAATAGTAGCCGTCACAGGCAGTATCCTGTTTTTCCCAACTGTAGAAACATTTTTACTTTTTTCAGCTGGAATCGGCTTCTTGTCTCAAGTGAAAGAAGTACCTGAAAGTGTCTTCCTTCAGGAAACGGTTGATGAAAATCAGTTAGTGCATGTCTATTCTGTATTTGAAGTCATTTCAACCCTTGCTTTTTCAGTTTTCGTCTTTTTGATGAGTTCTATGACAGAGTATTTCGGGATTCGGACAGTTTTCTATTTGGCAATGATCGCTACACTCTTAGAAGCAGCCTTGATATATTGTAAAAGAGATCTGTTAAACAAAGGTTGATAAGAGGGAGTAGGTGAATTAGGAAGGACTGCTACTTACAAATTAGGCGATAAAAGTGTATACTAGAAGACAGTACGCAATAGAAAGTAGGTCGTCCCTATGAAGAAAACAGTCTATACAAAAGCTGGGCAAGTGGGTCTCGTAGAAGTGGAGTGTCCGCATATCGAAGCACCAGATGATGTCATTCTCCGCATCGTTCGCACTTGTGTCTGTGGCTCCGATCTATGGAGCTACCGCAATCCAGATATTGAAGAGGGACGCCAAAATAGTGGTCACGAAGCCATTGGGATTGTGGAAGAAATCGGAGAAGCTATTACAACAGTCAAACCGGGAGACTTTGTGATTGCGCCTTTCACCCATGGTTGTGGGGAGTGTGATGCCTGTCGTGCTGGCTATGATGGGACCTGTGACCGCCATATTGGCAGCAACTGGTCTGACGGGGTGCAAGCGGAGTACATCCGTTTCCACTATGCCAATTGGGCACTTGTCAAAATCCCTGGACAACCGTCTGACTATACAGAAGGTATGCTTAAGTCTCTCTTGACTTTGGCTGATGTCATGCCGACAGGCTATCATACGGCACGTGTAGCTGATGTGAAACGGGGCGACAAAGTAGTTGTCATCGGGGACGGAGCCGTTGGTCAATGTGCCGTGATTGCTGCTAAGATGCGGGGTGCATCGCAAATTGTCCTCATGAGCCGTCACGAAGACCGCCAACAAATGGCTCTGGAATTTGGTGCTACAGCCGTTGTAGCAGAGCGTGGGGAAGAAGGGATTGCCAAGGTCCGTGAAATCCTTGGAGGAGGAGCGGATGTTGCCCTTGAATGTGTTGGTACTGCAGCAGCCGTCGATCAAGCCCTTGGGGTCCTTCACAATGGAGGTCGCTTAGGTTTTGTCGGTGTCCCTCACTACAATAATCGTGCCCTTGGATCAACCTTTGCGCAAAACATTTCCGTGGCAGGTGGAGCGGCCTCTGTTACCACCTATGACAAACAGTTCTTGCTCAAGGCCGTTCTTGATGGCGACATCAATCCAGGACGCGTCTTTACCCATAGCTATAGCTTGGGCGAGATTGATCAGGCTTACAAAGACATGGATGAACGCAAGACCATCAAGGCTATGATTGTAATAGAGTAACGAAAAAGTCTAGTAGAAATGAATCTACTAGACTTTTCTTTTATAGTGAAATAAATGCTTATTTCAAATCCGACATCACTTGCTTCTTGGTGAAGGTACGCTCTTGTTTGTTAGCCAAGGCCTTGATGCGTGCATCTAAAAGAACAGCACGGCCTTCTGCACTTCGGGTATAGACGAGGTCATACTTGCCTATACTCTTTCGGATTTGCTCGACAAAGGCTTGGGCATCCTCTTTACGTTTGTCAAAGAGGCTTGGCACGGCGAAGTATTCTGTCTGGTCGGATACCTTTTCCTGTGCTTTTAGGATGTAGCGCTGATTTTCAATCGGTGCGAAAAATTCGATCATGGTTTGCGAGAAGACTTCTTTCTCTCGCATGGTTCCGCCCTTCATATAGATCAGCGTGTTGATGGCATCCTTCCTATCTCGGACCACTTGGATGCGGGTCTCCTGGGTCTGAATCTGCCCAGAAAGGAGCAGGGCTTGGTGAATAGCCTGGCCGAAGACTTCTAACCGTTTATAAGGACTTTTATAGAGATAGTAGCGGAGCCAAGCAAGGAGAGCGAGAACAGCTAGGACGAATAGAAGAATAAGAGAAGCTGTATTCCATCCACCTCTATGTGAATAGTAAATCAGGTTAGCGAAAGCATCGGTCAAGGTAGCAGCCGTCAGCCAGCGTGCCAGCTTTCTAGCATCAAAAAATAGGGCCAGGGGCAGGAAGTGTTTATCCACTTGGACCTCATTTGCAATCTCCATATTCTCCAGAATCGGAAGAGCTTTTTGCCAGCCATCCCGGAGTTCTTGACGATGGGTAGAGCGCTCTAAGGTCTCTTCGTTGAGTTTCTGTAACTGTTTTTTAGTATAGCGGATATTGTCAAAGGCCAGACGCTCGATACCGGATTCGATAAAGGGTTCCTTGTAGTGGAGGCCTAAAAATTGCTTCATCCGTCTTTCCAAGAGCTCCAGATCAGGACTATATTGTTTCAGCTGATCAGTGATGGCTTCAATCTCTTCTTTTTCAAGATCAGACTTTTCATACCATTTCTTTAGGGAAAGGTTGATAGAGACCAGATGCCAGATGTTACTGGTCTTGTCTGGATCCTCAGGCCATACTCGGATGGCACGGCCTCGCATTTGGTTGCTGAGCATAAAACTGCCAACAAAGCTCGCTAGGATCAGGGAGTTGACACAAGGAGCATCCCAGCCTTCTCCTAGAAGAGACTTGGTTCCAATCACGACTTGGATGAGTCCCTCTTGAAAGAGCTGGGTCACAGCTGTCACCAAATCATGTTGCGAACCTACCAAGCGAACCTTGAGAAAGTCATCAGAAGCTAATTGGCCGATACTTTGATAAGTCAGTCTGTTCGCCCCTAGAAGCTCTTCTAATCTTGACTTAGCAACTGTTGGGATGATGACGATACTACCTGTTAAGACAGCCATAGCAGGAGGAGTTGCTTGCTCTAAACCTTCCCTGCGAATGGATTCAAAATAGGAGAGAACTCCCAACTGAGTGAATTGGGCCTCCGTATCCCCGAGATGAACTTCAAAATCTTGGCGAATGTAGTCTGTTAAGACCAGTTGGCGCAGTTGGCTTCCAAGAGCCTGGTATTCAGCCTTGAAAATCTCTCGAACCGCATTGAGTTTTCCTAGGGATTGGTTTAGCAGGAGGTCTTGTTTTTTGTTGCGGACCAGTTTAACTTGTTTTCGATCGATTAAGCTCGCTGCTTTTAGTTCATGTAGGATTTGCTTCTCGTATTCCTCTGGTAGATTATACCAGTGAGGTACCTGAAAGAGCAGTCCTTGCAGGAGGATTTCAAGCCATTCCATGGTGAAATCAGGAAGTTTTTTAGCTCCTAAAAGGTCCTGGAAACGGTTGGGAAAGGCGATTCCCTTGCTTCGAAGAAAGATCAGGGTAGCAGAGAGATATTGGGGATCATTGAGCAATTCATCATCGCTGATCTGACCCGATAAGGCTTGGCAGTTTTGGAGGTATTGGCAAAAGAGGGGATCAGAAGTCAGTTGTTGCAAGAGGGCATTCTTTTGTTGGCTAAAGGCATCCAACTGAGCCTGCTCTTCCTTGGTTGGAAAGGCAAAGTAGACATAGTCCTGATGGGGACAAAGGGTCTCTTCCTTGACCAATTCGGGAACCGTAATTTCCTCATCAATCTCCCCGCACATGCGGATATAGCGATCCCAAAGGGAAGGGTCCCCTTCATAAGGTGGGGTAGCAGTGAGGGAAATCATCTTTAAATCAGGGAAGGCTTGACGAAAGGCTTCCAAACTCTTCCACCATTCATTGCGCAGGTGGTGACACTCATCTAAACAGAGGGTTCCAAGTGAGATGTTTTTGAAAGTAGTAAAGATATCAAAGCCTTTGAAATCAAAGTTTTCAATCTCTGCCTGGTCATCGGTATCCTCAGCTTGCGATTGACCGACGACTTGGTTCATGGCACTGTGTAGGGCCTGATAGGTAGCCACTGTAATCAGCTTAGGATGTTTGAGGTCCTGAGAGATCAATTGCTCCGCTTGGCTTTCATCTTTCAAGAAGGCTTGGACAATCCGGTCCACCCATTGCTGGCGAATCGTGACCGTAGGTGCCAAGATCAGGGTTGGTTGCCCAAAGCGTCGGATAAATTCGATACCTAAGGTTGTTTTCCCAGAGCCAGGAGCTGCTACCAAATGCAGGTGGCCATCCGCCATAAAAGCGTCACTCTTATCGAGAACGCGTTTTTGATAGTGTCTCCATTGACCTGTAAAGGCTAGTTCTTGTAACATTGGTTTCCTCCCTTGTACTGTCCCCATTATATCATAGCGGAGGACAAGAATCTTTTAGTAGAAGTTGAAGATCTCTACTTTCTAATGAGAATGGCAAACAGGAATCATTCGGACAGAGCGAAAAAGCCCAATCAACGGATTAGGCTTGTTAACGTTAGTCTTTCTTTGTTTTACGAGAGAGACCAAAGGCAGCACCCATGCTAAGAAGACCAAGGCCAATAGTTGTCAAGGCTGTTGAGGTCTTGCTTCCTGTATTTGGAAGGCTTGCTTCTTTTTGAGGAAGAGCTGCCGGTGCGATATAAACTTCTGTTTTCACAGGCTCATTTTTAGCTGGTGTTAGGGCAGTTGGTTTAGCTGGTGTTTGAATCGTAGGAGTTTGTGGTTTTGCTTTCGCCACACGATGGGTTTTTGAGATCAACTCATACTTGTCTGTTTGTACCTTGAAGACACGACCCTTTTGAACGGTTTCAACCACTTTATTGGCAAATTGAACGTTCAACAAGTCAGCAAAGTTTTTGTCAATATCTAGGTAAAGACCATTTGTCCCATTGACCAATGGATCAAAGTCTGTTTTAATAGATGTATATGTTTTACCAACTACGGTCAAAGAGATACCTGCATCTTGAAGGGCCTTCAGTGTTGCTTCTTTGGTTGGTGTATCTTTTGTAAGATCAATGTCTTCGTCTGTGATCAAGAAAGCAAAGCGATGATTGTTTGCTCCAGTCCCCCAGTTATAATCCGCTGAAGTAGCGATATGGTGCAATGGAACAGTAGCATTTTCATAACCACCGTAGGTTTTGATTGCTTTTAAAGCAGAAATAAAGCTTTCTGGATCATTTGTAAATTTTGATCCATTAAAATCATGGTAGTTGGTATGCTTTGAGTCTTCATAATCAACCAATCCCAAGCGTGCTTGGATATTTTTTGCAGATAAATTATGGACGAATGTCTCAACATTTTTCATCGTATCATTAATATGGTCGTCCATTGAGAACGATTTATCAATGACAAAAACGATGTCTGATGTTCCTTGGACTTCTTTTTTGTTGATGACATCTGCTTCTTTTGTCACTTCGACTACAGTTGTTTTGTTGACGGTTTCTGTTGTTGTCTCAGTGTAGTCAGCTGTTTCCTTAGTTGATGTAGCTGTCTTGGTAGAAGAGACTGGTTTTGAAGTGCCAACAGGTGTGTTTGGATCGGCTATGCTAGTCGTTTTGATGGTTGCTGTTGAAGTAGTGGTTGTATCCGCATCATCTGTTTTCGTAGCTGGTCCTGTTTTTTGGACATCCACAGCGATAACATCCCCAGTTTTTGCTTTATCAGCAGGCACAACGGGTGTATTGGCTTTGGCGTTGATTTCTTCGGTTGCAGCCGTGATAGGTGATTTTGCTGCTGTAGTAGCTGCAGGAGCAGCTTGGGTTGTGCTAGGTGCAACGTCATCAGCTGAAGCAATAGTCGTTCCTGTGAAGATCGTTCCTAAAATAACAGAAGCTAAAGTTAAAGTTTGTTTACGTGAAATAGCATATTTTTTCAAAATACGTCCCCTTTTTAATAAACTTTTATCTATCATACCGGTTTTTAAAAAACTTGTCAACGGTATAATAATCAAGGCCTTTCGAGATATCTTTATCTCTAGTTATTGATAAAATACCACGTGTTAAAAATATACATAAAAACAAAAAAATATTAAAATGATTAATTAGAGGAAAATAAATCGCTTCTCTATATTGATAGCTTTTGAGTCTATTCTTTAAAGTCAAAGAAATACTAGTTAGTCACTTTATTTATGTTTGGATAGTTAGGCAATCGTTTGGTCTTTCAAATCTTGATTCGTCAGTTTTATCTCCTTCTGTTCTTGATTTAGACCTGGGGAATTTGCTATAATAAGTCAAAATAAAGTGGAGGTGTCCTTATGGCCAGTGAATATGAAAAAATGATTGCAGGTGACTATTATAGACCTTCGGATCCTGAATTACGGGCTTTGGCCAAAGCCTCTCGGGAGAAGCAGGAAGCCTTTAACCAAGAGGTGGACCCTAAAAAAGGGGCCGCCATCATCAAAAAGTGGTTTGGCTCTACTGGCGACAACCTCTATCTCAATCGTCAGGTTCTTGTGGATTACGGCGTCAACATCCATTTGGGAGAGCATTTCTATGCCAATTACAATTTGACCATGTTGGATATTTGTCCCATTACCATCGGGAAAAATGCTATGATTGGTCCCAATTGTCAATTTTTGACCCCCTTACACCCGCTGGATCCAGATGAGCGCAATTCTGGTCTAGAGTACGGTGCTCCGATTACCATTGGGGACAATTTCTGGGCTGGAGGAGGGGCCATCATCCTTCCTGGCGTGACGCTTGGGAACAATGTCGTTGTAGGAGCTGGGGCGGTCGTGACCAAGTCTTTTGGAGACAATGTGGTTCTTGCAGGAAACCCAGCCCGTGTCATCAAAGAAATACCTATCAAAAAGGAGAAACAATGATCCATCGGCATGAAATTCCCATTTTAGAGTTTGACGACAATCCGCAGGCAGTCATTATGCCGACCCATGAGGGGTTAGACCTGCACCTACCTGAAAAATGCCTTTATGCTTTCTTGGCGGATGAGATTGATCGCTTTGCCAAAGCTGTCGGAGCCAAACAAGTAGCTAGCTTTGTCTCAGCTACCAAGGTTTATCCGATCTATGTTATGGAGCACCAAGGAGAGGAAATCTGCTTGGCACAAGCGCCGGTTGGCTCTGCCCCTGCTGCTCAATTCATGGATTGGTTGATTGGCTATGGGGTGAAGAAGATCATTTCAGCAGGCAGTTGTGGGGTCTTGGTGGATATAGAAGAAAATGCTTTTTTAATCCCGACCAAGGCCTTGCGAGATGAAGGAGCCAGCTACCATTATGTGGCGCCTTCTCGTTATATGGAAGTGGACAGTCGTGCGCTGACCGCCATTGAAACTGTTTTGAAAGGAAAAGAAATTCCTTATCGAGAGGTCATGACCTGGTCGACGGACGGCTTTTATCGAGAAACACCTGACAAGGTGGCCTATCGCATTCAAGAAGGCTGTAGTGTTGTGGAGATGGAGTGTGCGTCACTCGCAGCAGTCGCCCAGCTTCGTGATGCAGTTTGGGGCTTACTCCTATTTACCGCAGATTCCCTTGCAGATCTGGAAAATTATGACCAGCGTGATTGGGGATCCCAAGCTTTTGACAAGGCCTTAGGACTTTCGATAGAGATGGTCCATCTTCTGTGAGTCTTGTCCTGTTTTATGATACAATAACGGTATGAAAATCAAATTATTTTTTAAAAAATGGCGGACCAAGGTATTGAGCCTGTCTCCCGCAAGACGGATTTTTTTCAGTTTTGCCTTGGTGATCCTTGTGGGATCGCTCTTATTAAGCCTGCCTCTTGTACAGTTAGCCAGTTCAAAGGCGACCTATCTGGATCATCTCTTTACGACGGTTTCGATGGTTTGCGTGACAGGGCTCTTTACCCAGTCAGTAGCTTCGACCTATAATGGATGGGGGCAGTTGATCTGTATGCTCTTGATTCAGATCGGTGGATTGGGGATCTTGACCTTTATCGGTCTCTTCTTCATAGAAAAACGTAGAAAATTAGGCTATAAGAATCGGCAAACCATACGAGATAGCTTTAGTTTCAGCAATAACCAGAGCCTGAGTCGTTTTGTGCGCTCCATTTTTATGACAACCTTTATTATAGAGGGCTTAGGAGCCTTGTTGTTGATGATCCGTTTCATTCCTCGATTTGGATGGGGACACGGGATCTTTAATGCTATTTTCGTCTCGATCTCGGCCTTTTGTAATGCAGGTTTTGATAATTTTGGGGGCGATAGTATGATGAGCTTCCAGACGGATTGGCTAGTCAATCTGACCCTATCCACCCTGATTATTACAGGAGGTTTGGGTTTTATGGTCTGGTTTGATTTGGCAACCAAGGCCAAAAACCAGTCTGGCCGCAAGACCTTACGATTTCATACCAAAGTTGTCCTCTGGCTGACAGCGGCTATTCTCATTTTGGGAACGCTGACCAGTCTATTAACAGAGTTTCATAATCCAGCAACTATTGGTCCACTTCCTTTTGGGGACAAAGTCTTGGTGAGTTTCTTCCAGACTGTGAGTATGCGGACTGCCGGTTTTGCCTCACTCGATTATACCAGAGCCCATCCGGTGACGCTCTTTGTCTATATCCTTCAGATGTTTCTAGGTGGAGCACCGGGCGGAACAGCAGGTGGGATGAAGATTACGACCTTTTTGGTTCTCTTACTCTTGGTCTGCAAGGAACTCTTGGGACTACCTCATACCAACTTGGGGAAACGGACTATTTCGCCAGAACTCGTGCAACGATCCTTTGGCGCGGCTGTCATTTTTCAATTAACCTTCCTTCTTGGTTTATTTGGGATTTGTCTGGTGACGCCTGCTGGGCAACGCTTTATTTACTTGGCCTTTGAGGTGGCTTCAGCCCTAGGGACTGTTGGAGTGTCGGCCAATGTGACCTCTACCCTAAATGGAGCAGGTCTTAGCATTATCATGGCTCTCATGTTTATCGGACGGATCGGTCCTTTAACCTTGATGGTCAGTTTAAATCAATACCAAGCCAAAAAGGCGGATACCTTGCAATATGTCAAGGCAGACCTTATTGTTGGATAGGAGAGTATGATGGTACAACGAACAATTGGAATTCTAGGATTAGGAATTTTTGGACAAAGTATCTTAAAAGGTCTCAAAGACCAAGAGGTAGATGTGATTGCGATTGATGACCATGTAGAGGTGATCAATCAATACGAATCGATTATTACAACAGGAATTGTTGGAGACTTCACAGATATCGAGTTACTAGATGCAGCTGATATTGGAAACTGTGATACTGTCGTGATTGCGACCGGTGAAAGCTTGGAATCTAGTGTGCTTGCGGTGATGCATTGTAAGGCACTGGGAGTGGAGCGGGTCATTGCCAAAGTGAAAAATGAAGTAACCAAAGAAGTACTGGAAAAAGTTGGAGCCGATTTGGTCATTCTTCCTGAAGTTGAAGCCGGAAGATCTTTGGCGAAGATGATCCTCTTTCAACATACGATTGAAGTTTTTCAATTGGATGAAGAAGTCGTGGTTGTTGAGTTTATGGTTCCAACTGCCTGGATTGGAAAAAGTATCCGAGAATTGGCAGTCCGAAACCAGTATCAACTCAATATCATTGGCTATCGAAATGCGGAAGACCAACCACTCCAGAGCCAGTTTGGTCCTGATTTTGTATGGCCAGCGGATGTACGTGTCATGGCAGTGACCGATAATCAGTACCTAGAAAGAATCCAGGACCTATTGGATTAATCAAATAGGAAGTCAGCTCGAAACCAGTAGAATCCGACACGACAGGTGAGAAAGATCGGTTTGGAATGTTTCTTGCTATCAAACAAGTACAAGTCTACTTTCCTCAACAACTCGGATTGGAGTGTTACGATCTCTCTGTCAAAATCCGCTCAAAAATGATATAATTAGGGATCAGAACAAATGATTTAGGAAAAATAGGAAACCAAATTATCAAATTACAGAAAAAATGTTACAGCTTGTCCAACAAATTTCTGAGCGTACTGCCATATGATCAATTATAAAATGAAATCTGTCTCTATTTGGAGTGCAGATTTTTTTGTATAGCAGTTGCTGATGGAGGATGAGGGAACTCTGATCGGAAGAGTTATAGGAAAATGTTATAAGAGGTCCTAGTTTTCTGTCTGGTGAAAGGACTTGAGGACTTATTGAATCAGTGTTATAGTTTCTGGCTATAACAAAATTGGCGTAAAAGCAATTATACAAGAAAGCATTCTTCTGATATGATAGTGTCAATTAGAATTTTTGGAGGACACATCATGTCAACAACAATTATCGGTTTCCCTCGTTTGGGTGAATTCCGCGAATTAAAATTTACAACTGAAAAATACTTTAGAAAAGAAATCTCTGCAGATGAACTCTTGGCAGCCGCCAAAGACTTGCGTGCAAAACACTGGAATATCGTCAAAGAACAAGGCATCACTGAAATCCCATCAAATGACTTTTCTCACTATGACAACTTCCTTGATGCAGCCTTCCTTTTCAACGTCGTGCCTGCTTCTGTTCAAAGCTTGGATTTAACAGAATTAGAACAATACTTTGCATTGGCGCGTGGTTACCAAGGTGAAAAAGGGGATGTGCGTGCCCTTCCAATGAAGAAATGGTTCAACACCAACTACCACTATATCGTTCCTAAATTTGAAAAAACAACAGAAGTGAAATTGGCTGGTCACAAGATTTTTGATGAGTACCAAGAAGCAAAAGAATTGGGTATCAATACTCGTCCAGTTGTTGTTGGACCATTCACTTTCCTTCAATTATCTGACTTTGAAGATGGTGTAAAAGCGGAAGACTTCGTCGACGGCTTGGTTGCTGCTTACCAAGAAGTCTTTGCCAAATTGGCAGAACTTGGTGCGACTCGTATCCAACTCGACGAACCAGCTCTTGTCAAAGATTTGTCAGCTGAAGAAAAAGCCCTCTTCTTGAACCTCTACAACAAACTCTTGGCGGACAAGAAAGGCCTTGAAGTCTTGATCCAAACTTACTTTGGTGATGTTCGTGATGTCTATAATGATCTCGTGAACTTGCCAGTAGATGGTATTGGTCTTGACTTTGTTGAAGGGAAGAAAACACTTGAACTTGTTAAAGGTGGCTTCCCAGCTGATAAGACCCTTTATGCTGGTATTGTGAATGGGAAAAATATCTGGCGTAACAACTATGAAAAGAGCTTAGAAATCTTGGATCAAGTTCCAGCTGAAAAGGTTGTCTTGACAACTTCATGTTCTCTTCTTCATGTGCCATTTACAACAGCTAATGAAGATTTTGAGCCAGTAATCTTGAACCACTTTGCCTTTGCGGTTGAAAAATTGGGTGAATTGCGTGACTTGGATGCTATCCGCAACGGTCAAGGCGCAGAAGCTCTTGCTGCTAACAAAGAACTCTTTGCGACAGAACGTGTCGGAGCAAATGCGGAACTTCATGCTCGCATCGCAGCGTTGACAGAAGCAGACTACACTCGTTTGCCAGCCTTCGCAGAACGGGAAGAAATCCAAAAAGAAGCCTTCAAGCTTCCAGCTCTTCCAACAACAACCATCGGGTCCTTCCCTCAAACGAAAGAAGTACGTGCCAAACGTTTGGCTTTCCGTAAGGGTGAATTGTCACAAGAAGAATACGATGCCTTCCTTGCTAAAACGATCGACGAATGGATCAAATGGCAAGAAGAAGTTGGATTTGACGTGCTTGTACACGGTGAGTTTGAACGGAACGACATGGTTGAGTACTTCGGCCAAAACTTGTCTGGTTACCTCTTCTCTAAGAACGGTTGGGTCCAATCATACGGTATGCGTGGGGTGAAACCACCAATCATCTGGGGTGATGTCACTCGTCTCAACCCAATCACTGTGAAATGGTCTAGCTACGCACAAAGTCGTACAAACAAACCTGTTAAGGGTATGTTGACTGGGCCAGTTACCATCCTTAACTGGTCATTCCCACGTGAAGATATCTCTATCAAGGATTCTACTCTTCAGATCGCTCTTGCCATCAAGGATGAAGTACTTGACCTTGAAGCGGCAGGTGTGAAAATTATCCAAATCGACGAAGCTGCACTTCGTGAAAAATTGCCACTCCGTCGCAGTGACTGGTACGAAGACTACCTTGACTGGGCGATTCCAGCCTTCCGTTTGGTACACTCAACAGTAGCACCAGACACACAAATCCACACGCACATGTGTTACTCAGAATTTACAGATATCATCCCAGCTATCGATAACTTGGATGCGGACGTTATCTCATTTGAAGCGAGCCGTTCAAACCTTGAAATCTTGGATGAGTTGAAAGCGAAAAACTTCCAAACAGAAGTTGGACCTGGGGTTTACGATATCCACTCACCACGTGTCCCGCAAGACGGTGAAATTGATCACACAATTGAAGCAATCTTGGCGAAAGTACCAAGTGGCAAAGTTTGGATCAACCCTGACTGTGGTTTGAAGACACGCGGAATCAAAGAAACAAAAGAAAGTTTGATCAAACTGGTTAATGCTGCTAAAGAAGCGCGTGAACACTTGTAAAAAATGATTTGAAAACCTTCTATATGCCTGTAGAAGGTTTTCAAATCACAAATAGTAGCTTGCGATTCCTGATCAAAACAAAATAGAAAAGGATAGAATATGTCACAACAAACACCGTCTCTTTCATTTGAAGTATTTCCTCCAAATCCTGCTGTTGGAAATGAAAAGATTTTGCAGGCGTTGGAAAGTATGCAGACCTTGGCACCACATTTTATCAGTGTGACGGCTAGCAATAATAAATACAATATTAAAGAAACGACGGTTGCGTTAGCAGATCATATTCAAAACGACCTAGCCATTCCAACCATCGCTCACCTTCCTGCCATCTATTTGACCAAGGAAAAAGTGGCGGAGACGATTGTGGCTTTAGACGAGGTCGGGGTCAAGCGCATCTTGGCCCTTCGTGGGGATATTATTCCTGATGTGGAGCCTCAAAAAGATTTTCGCTATGCAACAGACTTGATTGCGTTTATCAAGGACCAGGCACCACATTTTGAAATCGTGGGGGCCTGCTATCCAGAAGGTCATCCAGACTCGCCCAATCAGATCTTAGATATTCAACATCTTAAAAAGAAAGTCGATGCAGGCTGTTCAAGCCTTGTCACGCAGCTTTTCTTTGACAATGAGCGTTTCTACGATTTCCAAGACAAGTGCACCTTGGCTGGTATTGATGTACCGATTCATGCGGGAATCATGCCAATCCTTAATCGTAACCAAGTGCTTCGTCTCTTGAAGACTTGTGAGAATATCCATCTCCCACGTAAGTTTAAGGCTATCTTGGACAAGTATGAGCATGACCCTGAGTCACTCAGAGCAGCAGGACTTGCCTATGCCGTGGACCAAATCGTTGACTTGGTAACGCAAGACGTAGCAGGTATTCACCTGTATACGATGAACAATGCTGAGGTGGCCCATCAAGTCCATCAGGCAACCAAACCTCTATTTAAACACCAATAAAAAACTGGTACGAAAGCTTTTGAAAACTAGAGAAAGACACTTGAAAATGAAAATTTCTCTAGTTATTTTTTGAAGTCACTTGTGATTCGTTTCACTAAAAAGTCTTTTAGCCCTCCTTTTCAAACAAAAGAGAGTGGGAGTCTCTAAAATAGAGTCTTGACGAAACAATCTATTCTAGAATTGGAAAGGCTAAAGCTTTCTTTTGTGTCTAAGGACGAGGTTGGGACAAAAGTTCTAGTCTTTCAATTGTCTTTGGATTGTCGAGCAAGACGCAGTGGTTGAGTGGGCTCTACTACGCTGATTTCATCAGTTTTGATAGCCCTACTCAACTGTGCGGAGGTGGGACCACGAAATCGAATTCTAACGAATGACCGATTTCTGTCCCACTCTCAAAATCAGTAAAGAAAATCCGGAAGGAAAATAGTTTCCCTACTGTTCATGTAAACGTTTCCATTTGAGAACATTTCGTGGTATAATTTATAATATAGAATAAGAAACAAGGAGGACAAAGCCGTGGCAAAAAAGAAAATGCTGGCAATGATTCTTGCTGGTGGCCGTGGAACCCGGTTAGAAAGTTTAACCAAAAAAATTGCAAAACCTGCAGTAGCGTATGGAGGAAAGTATCGAATTATCGATTTTCCGCTTAGTAATTGTGCAAACTCAGGGATAGATGTTGTCGGTGTTCTGACCCAGTATGAGTCGATTCTTTTGAATGCCTATGTTTCTCAGTCTCAACGTTGGGGCTTGGATACCCAAGGATCCGGTATTTTCGTCCTTCCACCTCGAGAAAAAATTGAGGGATTCAATCTGTATAAAGGAACGGCAGATGCCATTACCCAAAATATTGACTTCATCGACTTGTATGAGCCAGAATATGTGTTGGTTCTTTCTGGTGACCACATTTACAAGATGAACTATGACAAATTGCTGGAAACACATGAAAAAAATCAAGCGGATGCAACCATTGCAGTTATTGAAGTTCCATTAGATGAAGCTTCTCGTTTTGGTATTATGAATACGGATAAAGATTACCGTATTGTAGAATTTGAAGAAAAACCAGCCAAACCAAAGAGCAACCTCGCTTCAATGGGGATTTATATCTTCACTTGGAAAACCTTGAAGAAATATCTCTTGCAAGATGAAGAAAGTACAGAAACTTCCCATGATTTCGGAAAAGACATCATTCCAAAATACTTAGAAGATGGTAAGAGATTATTTGCGCACCCATTCAGAGGGTATTGGAAGGATGTCGGTACCGTTACGAGTCTCTGGGAATCCAACATGGATTTGATTGACCACTCTGATCAATTGAATTTGTCTGATCCAACTTGGAAAGTATACTCTGAAGACAAAGGTTCTCCTGCTCAAGTCATTGGCGAAAATGCAGTGGTGTCATCTGCTTACATTGATAAGGGAGCTGTTATTGAAGGAACTGTAAACCATTCGGTTATTTCGACGGATGCAGTGGTTCAAGAAGGAGCAGTAGTCACTAATACCGTCCTCCTTCCTGGTGTTCGTATCTCAAAAAATGCGAGTGTTGATTTCGCCATTATTTCAGAAAATGTGACGATTGGCGAAGGCGTTCAATTAAAAGGAACAGCTGACAACATTCTCTTAATTGATCGGAATGTAAACAAGTAGGAGGGGTGAAAAGATGTTGCGAAATACTTTAGGAATTGTAAATATTGAAGGAAAAAATGTTGATTTTGGGACTTCTCTAACCCATAAATCTCCACAAGCTTATAGTTTTTTAGCTCGATACCATTTAATTGATTTTGTCCTTTCAAATATGTCAAATTCTGGAATCACTGAATATCAAGTCTACATCCCGTCCAATAGTCGCTCAACGATTCAACATGTTGGTGCAGGAACACAGTACAATATCAATAGCAAACGGGGCAAATTGCGCTTGTTAAATAGTGACCATAATGCATCTGAGATTTTCCAACATGATGTGAAGGCTTTTACGGACAATCTGCACTATATTAAAGATTCAAATAAAGAATTTGTATTAATTGCTCCAAGTTATTTCATTTACAGTCAAGATTTTTCAGAACTTCAGGAAGATTTTGAACGCACGGGTGCGGATATCACCGTTCTTTATAAAAATGTTTCAACGGCTAGAGAGAATTTTATAGGTTGTACAACCCTAACCTTTGGAGAAGACAAACGAATTGTGAACTTCCGAGAAAATCACGGGAAGTATAAAAATCGCCCAATCTCTTTAGAAGCTTATTTCATGAGAAGAGAAACTTTTCTTGAATTAATCGACCGTGCCAATCAAGTTTCTTCTTTATATTGGTTTAGAGATATCTTGGAAGATGTTGTAGATGAGTATAAGATGATTGGCTATGCGCATAAGGATTATGTGGCATGTATTAACAATACAGAGTCCTACTACCAAACGCAATTAGAACTGATTGAAGCCAAAAATAGAAGATTATTGTTCAAACAAAATTGGCCAATCTTTACAAAAACAGGGGACTCGTCTCCAACCTTATATGGACCTCTATCTGAGGTGAAGCGAAGCCTCTTAGCAAATGGCAGTATCATCAATGGACAAGTTGAAAATTCGGTCATCGATCGGGATGTTGTCATTGAAGATGGAGTAACCGTTAAAAACTCCATCATCTTAAATCGCGTTCATATTCGAACAGGTGCCTACATTGAAAATGCGATTATAGACAAATCGACAATTATTAAACATCCAGTTGAAATTGTCGGAGAATATGAAGAACCTATCTATATCAAGGAAAATAGCATTATTTAATTTGTATTTGTCAAATAAAAAGGAGATGGAATCATCATGTCTTATCAAGAAAACTACCAAAAATGGCTCGATTTTGCTTCATTACCAGCTTATCTTCATGATGAGTTGGTCGCAATGGATGAAAAAACCAAAGAAGATGCCTTCTATACCAACCTAGAGTTCGGTACAGCTGGTATGCG
>OIEJ01000339.1_pt1 | contig 19713 bp, 15 predicted proteins | sample 1581791 | NCBI WGS metagenome assembly OIEJ01 (sample SAMN03281019, study PRJEB24777) | human gut metagenome | isolation source: fecal sample PR141 from 1 month old male Chinese infant, vaginal delivered... | place: Singapore | collected 2005-11-08 | reverse complement strand
TTCTAGCATAATTCATCGTCTGAGACTAACTTCCAGTTTTGGGAGAGAGATGGAAGTTACTTTGAGAAGTTACGGAACATAGATTATGCTAAATAAATAAGAAAGAGCAGTTGAAAAATTACTGCTTTTTTGTTACACTAGATAGAAAGACTGTAAAGGATAATCTGGCTTTTTGCCATTATTCTAGAGAAATGTTATTTCACAGACTGACTAAAAGGAGACACAATGGCAGACCGAGGCTTACTAATCGTTTTTTCTGGTCCTTCAGGGGTTGGAAAAGGAACGGTTAGAAGAGAGATTTTTGAGAGTTCTGAAAACCAATTTCAATACTCTGTATCGATGACGACACGCGCACAACGTCCTGGAGAAGTGGACGGTGTTGACTATTTCTTCCGTACTCGCGAAGAGTTTGAAGAGCTGATTCGTCAAGGACAGATGTTGGAATACGCAGAATATGTCGGCAACTACTATGGAACTCCTCTGACCTATGTCAATGAAACCTTGGACAAGGGAATTGATGTTTTCCTTGAAATTGAGGTTCAAGGTGCTCTTCAGGTCAAGAAAAAGGTTCCAGATGCTGTCTTTATCTTTTTGACACCACCAGATTTGGATGAATTACAAGACCGCTTGGTAGGTCGTGGAACAGATAGTGCAGAAGTGATTGCCCAACGAATCGAAAAGGCCAAGGAAGAAATTGCCCTTATGCGTGAGTATGATTATGCGATTGTCAACGATCAGGTGCCCCTAGCTGCTGAACGTGTCAAACGTGTGATCGAAGCAGAGCACTTCCGTGTGGATCGTGTCATTGGTCACTATCAGGAGATGTTACCGAAATCTCCAACTACCCGATAAAATTTAGAAAATAGGTACAAGCAAATGATGTTAAAACCCTCTATTGATACCTTGCTCGACAAGGTTCCATCAAAATATTCACTCGTAATCTTGGAAGCAAAACGTGCCCACGAATTGGAAGCAGGTGCGCCAGCAACTCAAGGTTTCAAGTCTGAAAAATCAACTCTTCGTGCTTTAGAAGAAATCGAATCAGGAAACGTTACAATTCACCCAGACCCAGAAGGAAAACGTGAAGCAGTGCGTCGCCGTATCGAAGAAGAAAAACGCCGCAAAGAAGAAGAAGAAAAGAAAATCAAAGAGCAAATCGCTAAAGAAAAAGAAGATGGTGAAAAAATTTAAGGTTGGGGGGACTCAATCTTATTTTTTCTATTGCAAGAATGTACTGACAAGGAGGAGGTGAGAAGATGGCGATAGCTAAGATTATCGTAGATGTGCCCTTGATGCAGACGGATCAGCCCTATAGTTACAGGATTCCTGAGGAATTTGAGGGGATGCTGGAAGTTGGGATGAGGGTCCATGTGCCCTTTGGTAAGGGCAATCGTCTGATTCAAGGGATTGTTCTTGGTTTGGAGTCTCAATCAGACGAAGGAGAGGCTAATCAAGATTTAAAAGATATTGCAGAGGTGCTGGATTTTTCTCCTGTTCTCACGAAAGAACAACTCTGGCTGGCTGAGGAGTTACGCAAGTCCGTTTTCTCCTACAAGATCTCGATCCTCAAGGCTATGTTACCGGGATTTCTGAACTCCAGCTATGACAAAATCCTCTATCCTCTGGCAGGTCTGAGTCAGGCAGACAAAAAGCGCTTGTTTGGTTCAGAAGATTCGCTTGCTTTTTCTTCTCTGGATTTAGCTAAGCAAGCTGAAATGATGCGTTTGACTAGGAAAGGTCTGCTTGGTCTGGAATATCAGGCAATTGATCAAAAGAAGGTCAAGACCCAGTCTTGGTATGAGGTAAATCTTGCTCAATTAGAAAGTGTAGAGATTTCTGCGCGCGCCAAGAAAAAGTTGGAATTGAGAGATTATTTGCTTTCTCATCCTGAGAGTGCTTCCTTGGCTAGTTTGTTAGAGTCCTACTCGCGGGAGCAAGTCAACTTCTTTGTCGAACAAGGTGCTGTGACCATAGTCCAAAAGGAAGTTCAACGCTCGGCTTCTTATTTTGAAGGCATTGAGGCAAGTCGGCCTTTGGACTTGAATCCAGAGCAAAGGCAGGCGCGTGATGCGGTTGTGAGTGCTATTGGTAGTCATCAGCCTCCCTTCCTCCTTCAAGGGATTACAGGAAGTGGGAAAACCGAGGTTTATTTGCAGATTATCCAAGGAGCCTTGGACAAGGGCAAGACAGCTATTCTGCTGGTGCCTGAGATTTCCTTGACTCCACAGATGACGGAGCGTTTTATTGCACGTTTTGGTGAGAAAGTGGCCATTCTTCACTCAGGCTTGTCTAATGGTGAAAAGTATGATGAATGGCGCAAGGTGGAACGCGGCGATGCTCAAGTTGTTGTTGGTGCCAGATCAGCCATCTTTGCTCCGCTGAAAAATCTGGGTGTCATGATTATCGATGAAGAGCATGAAGCGACTTATAAGCAGGACAGCAATCCCCGTTACCATGCCAGAGAGGTTGCTATTCTAAGGTCCCAGTATAATCAAGCAGCTTTGGTGCTTGGTTCAGCAACTCCTAGTCTGGAAAGCCGTGCTCGCGCTGGCAAAGGTGTCTATCAACATTTACGTCTAACCCAACGGGCCAATCCTTTGGCTACAATCCCTGAGGTTCAAGTGATTGATTTTCGGGACTATATCGGACAAAATGAGACGTCAAATTTTACGCCTCCTTTGTTAGAAGCTATTCAGGACCGTCTGGCTAAAAAAGAGCAGGTGGTTCTCATGCTCAATCGTCGTGGTTATTCTAGCTTTGTCATGTGTCGGGAGTGTGGAACCGTGGATACTTGTCCCAACTGTGATATTTCCTTGACCTTGCACATGGATACCAAGACCATGAACTGCCATTATTGTGGCTTCTCGAAGGACATTCCTCAGGCCTGTCCTAACTGTAAGAGTCGCAGTATTCGTTACTATGGGACAGGGACACAGAAGGCTTATGATGAGCTGGCAGAACTTTTTCCCCAGGCTCGCATTCTGCGCATGGATGTGGACACGACTCGTAAGAAAGGTAGTCACCAAGCTCTACTTGATCAGTTTGGACGAGGGGAAGCGGACATATTGCTTGGTACTCAGATGATTGCCAAGGGTTTGGATTTTCCCAATGTGACCTTAGTCGGAGTGCTCAATGCGGATACGGCCTTGAATCTACCAGATTTCCGTTCTTCTGAGAGAACCTTCCAACTTTTGACTCAGGTGGCAGGTCGGGCAGGACGTGCTGAAAAAGCTGGGCAGGTCTTGATACAGTCCTACAATCCTCAGCACTACGCTATCCGATTTGCCAAGGATCAGGATTACGAGGGCTTTTATGCCTATGAAATGGGTATCAGACGACAACTTGGTTATCCGCCTTACTATTTTACCATTGGCATTACCCTTTCTCACAAGAAAGAAGAAGAGGTGGTCAAACGTGCCTATGAAGTCATGAACATTTTGCGGTCAGGTTTGTCAGAAACCAGTAACATCCTTGGGCCGACGCCCAAGCCCATCGCTCGTACTCACAACCTCTACCATTACCAGATTTTAATTAAATACCGTTTAGAAGATGAGCTGGGGCCGACCCTCAACCAGGTCTTGGCCTTGACGCAAGAACGGGAAAATAGTGAGCTCCGTCTCAGCATTGACCATGAGCCACAGCAATTTTTATAAGAAGGAGAAGATATGACAAAATTAATCTTTATGGGGACCCCCGACTTTTCAGCAACAGTTTTAAAAGGGCTTTTGACAGACGACCGTTACGAAATTCTATCCGTTGTGACCCAGCCAGACCGTGCTGTCGGACGTAAAAAAGTTATCCAGGAAACCCCAGTTAAACAAGCTGCCAAAGAGGCAGGACTTCCTATCTACCAACCTGAAAAACTATCTGGAAGTCCAGAGATGGAAGATCTTATGAAGCTAGGAGCAGATGGAATTGTGACTGCTGCTTTTGGGCAGTTTCTCCCAAGTAAACTCCTTGATAGCATGGACTTTGCGGTCAATGTTCACGCTTCTCTTCTTCCTAAACATCGTGGTGGAGCGCCAATCCATTATGCCTTGATTCAAGGAGATGAGGAAGCTGGTGTGACCATTATGGAAATGGTTAAGGAAATGGATGCAGGGGATATGATTTCTCGTCGTAGTATTCCGATTACGGATGAGGACAATGTCGGGACCTTGTTTGAGAAATTAGCTCTTGTTGGTCGCGATTTGCTTTTGGATACTTTGCCTGCCTACATTGCTGGTGACATCAAACCTGAACCGCAAGAACAAAGCCAAGTTACCTTTTCTCCAAATATCAAGCCAGAAGAAGAAAAATTGGACTGGACTAAAAGCAATCGTCAACTTTTCAACCAAATCCGTGGAATGAATCCGTGGCCTGTTGCCCATACTTTCCTTAAGGGTGACCGCTTTAAGATTTATGAAGCCCTAGCAGTAGAAGGTCAGGGCAATCCAGGTGAAATCCTTTCTATCGGCAAGAAAGAATTGATTGTCGCAACGGCAGAAGGGGCTCTATCCCTCAAACAAGTGCAGCCAGCTGGTAAACCTAAGATGGACATTGCTTCCTTCCTCAACGGAGTTGGACGTACATTGACTGTAGGAGAACGATTTGGTGACTAAAGTAGAAACGGCTAGAAGTTTAGCCCTAGCGGTATTAGAAGATGTCTTTATCAATCAAGCATACTCAAACATCGCCTTGAATAAGCATCTCAAGGGAAGTCAACTTTCGGTAGCAGACAAGGGCTTGGTGACCGAGCTGGTCTATGGAACGGTAGCCCGTAAACTGACTCTAGAATGGTATCTGTCCCACTTTATCGAAGACAGAGACCAGTTAGATAGTTGGCTTTATGTCCTTCTTCTCATGAGTGCCTACCAGCTCCGCTATTTGAACAAGATTCCAGATCATGCTGTGGTCAATGAAGCAGTGGAATTGGCCAAAGTTCGTAAAAAAGGCAGTGAAAAATTAGTCAACGCCGTCCTTCGTCGTATTCTGCGTGAAGGCTGGCCAGATATTGCTAGCATCAAACGAAAAAACAAGCGTGATTCCATTGCCTATTCTCTCCCAGTTTGGCTAGTTGCCAAGCTCAAGGAAGAATACGGAGAAGAGCGAGCGCAAGCTATCTTTGAAAGTCTTTTGGTGCGAAACAAGGCCAGCATTCGTGTAACAGACTTAGGACGAAAAGAGGAAATCCAAGCCTTGTTGGAGGCCAGTGAGTCATCCTTGTCTCCTTCTGGTTTGGTTAAGGAGCAGGGGCATTTTGCAGGCCATGATTTGTTTGCGGATGGAGCCATTACCATCCAAGACGAGTCCAGTCAGCTTGTTGCTCCGACGCTTGATTTACAAGGTGATGAGCAGGTTCTAGATGCCTGTGCAGCTCCAGGTGGAAAAACAGCCCATATAGCCTCTTATCTCACGACAGGTCAGGTTACTGCTCTGGACTTGTATGACCACAAGTTGGACTTAATCCAAGAAAATGCCCAACGTCTGGGTGTGGCGGATCGGGTTCAAACGCAAAAATTGGATGCCAGAAAGGTACATGAGTTTTTTGGTCAGGATTCTTTTGATAAGATTTTGGTGGATGCTCCCTGTTCAGGAATCGGTCTTCTGCGCCGAAAACCAGACATCAAATACAATAAAGAAACGGCAGATTTCGCTTCCTTGCAGGAAATTCAGCTAGAAATATTAGGTAGTGTTTGTCAAACACTACGCAAAGGTGGTATAATAACTTATAGTACCTGTACTATTGTCTCAGAGGAGAACTTTCAAGTCGTACAGGCATTTTTAGAAAGTCATCCTGAATTTGAGCAGGTAACACTAGAACATGAATGTAAGGATATCATGAAAGATGGCTGTATCCTCATCACACCTGAATTGTATGGAAGTGATGGATTCTTCATCAGTCAATTTCGCAAGATATCGGATTAGGAAGGAACTAACACATGGAAATTTCATTATTAACAGATGTTGGTCAGAAACGAACAAATAACCAAGACTATGTCAACCACTATGTCAATAGAGCTGGACGTACCATGATTATCCTAGCTGATGGTATGGGAGGTCATCGTGCGGGGAATATCGCTAGTGAGATGGCGGTAACAGACCTAGGTGTAGCTTGGGTCGATACTCAAATCGATACAGTTAATGAAGTACGTGAATGGTTTGCTAACAACCTTGAGATTGAAAATCAAAGGATTAACCAATTGGGACAAAATGAAGCCTATAAAGGAATGGGAACAACCCTTGAGGCTGTAGCCATTATTGATAATCAGGCTATCTATGCCCACATTGGGGATTCTCGTATCGGTTTGATTCGTGGAGAAGAATACCACCAGTTAACGAGCGACCATTCTTTAGTCAATGAATTGCTCAAGGCTGGTCAATTGACACCTGAAGAAGCTGCTAGCCATCCACAGAAAAATATTATTACTCAATCTATTGGTCAAAAAGATGAAATTCAGCCTGATTTTGGAATGATCACCCTTGAGCCGGGAGACTATCTCTTACTCAATAGTGATGGCTTGACAAATATGATTTCAGGCAGTGAGATTTCTGATATTGTAACCAGCGATATTTCTTTGGCAGATAAGGCAGCAACCTTGATCCGTTTTGCCAACAATGCTGGTGGATTGGACAATATTACAGTTGCCCTTATTGCTGTTAATGAGGAGGCAACAGAATGATCCAAATCGGCAAGATTTTTGCCGGGCGGTATCGGATTATCAAACAAATTGGTCGAGGAGGCATGGCAGATGTCTATTTGGCCAAGGATTTGATTTTGGACGGTGAAGAAGTGGCAGTGAAGGTCCTGAGGACCAACTACCAGACAGATCCTATTGCAGTGGCTCGTTTTCAGCGGGAAGCGAGAGCCATGGCAGATCTGGACCATCCTCATATCGTTCGGATTACAGATATCGGTGAAGAAGAGGGACAACAGTATCTCGCAATGGAATATGTTGCTGGGTTAGACCTCAAACGCTATATCAAGGAACATCACCCTCTTTCAAATGAAGAAGCGATTCGAATCATGGGACAAATCCTCTTGGCTATGCGCTTAGCCCATACTCGAGGGATTGTTCACAGGGATTTGAAACCGCAAAATATCCTTTTGACCCCAGATGGGACTGCCAAAGTTACAGACTTTGGGATTGCAGTAGCCTTTGCAGAGACGAGTTTGACTCAGACTAACTCAATGCTGGGTTCGGTTCATTATTTATCGCCAGAGCAGGCGCGTGGTTCTAAAGCAACTGTGCAGAGTGATATATATGCCATGGGGATTATTTTCTATGAGATGCTGACAGGTCATATTCCTTACGATGGGGATAGTGCAGTGACCATCGCCCTCCAGCATTTCCAGAAACCACTGCCATCGGTTATAGCTGAAAATCCATCTGTGCCTCAGGCTTTAGAAAATGTTGTTATCAAGGCAACTGCCAAGAAATTGACAGATCGTTACAAATCAGTCGCTGAAATGTATGTGGATTTGTCTAGTAGTTTGTCTTACAATCGTCGCAATGAACCAAAGTTGGTCTTTGACGATGCAACTAAGGCAGATACTAAAACTCTTCCTAAAGTTCCACAAAGTACCTTGACTTCTATTCCTAAAGCTCCGGTACAAGAGGAAAGACCTCAACCTAAGCCCCAGCCTCATCAGACAGAAAAACCAGTACCTAGTCCAAAGCCAACCAAACGCCGTCGAATGAAAGCACGTTATCCAATTTTATTTGCGACCTTCTTGTTGGTTGTGGCATCCTTGGTATGGATTTTATATAGAACTCCTGCAACCATTGCCATTCCAGATGTGGCAGGTCAGACAGTTGCGGAAGCCAAGGAAACGCTCAAGAAAGCCAATTTTGAGATTGGCGAGGAGAAATCAGAGGCTAGTGAAAAGGTGGAAGAAGGGCGGATTATCCGTACAGATCCTGAAGCTGGAAAGACTCGAAAAGAAGGAACGAAAATCAATTTGGTTGTCTCATCAGGCAAGCAATCTTTCCAATTGAGCAATTATATCGGCCGTAAATCAACAGATGTTATTGCAGAACTCAAGCAGAAGAAGGTTCCTGAAAATCTCATCAAGATCGAGGAAGAAGAATCAAGCGAGAGCGAAGCAGGAACCGTTCTCAGACAGAGTCCAGCTGCTGGAACAACCTATGATTTGAGCAAGGCATCAACGATTACCTTAACCGTTGCTAAGAAAGTAACCAGCGTTGCCATGCCAAGTTATACAGGATCTAGTCTTGAATTTACTAAAAACAATCTCGTTCAAATTGTCGGTATTAAAGAAGCCAATATAGAAGTTGTAGAAGTGTCGACAGCTCCTGATGGAACTGCTGAGGGTACAGTCGTTGAACAGAGTCCAAAAGCGGGTGAAAAGGTTGATTTGACTAAGACGCGTGTCAAGATTTCAATCTACAAACCAAAAACACCGCCGTCAACGTCATCATCAGCACCATCCCAACGTGGAAACCAAGGTTCTACTACAACACCAAGTCAGGGGAACCAACAAGGAAATCAACGAGGGAATGCACCTACTACTCAGTCAAGTAGTGAAGGCAACCACGAAAATTCACGTGATTAAACGAATCTTTGTCATGATTTCATGGCAAAGATTTTTTTTGACTCCAGATTTGTGATAGAATAGAAGGAGTTGATAAAAGGAGGAACGCATGGAAGAATCAAGAGAATTAAATGCCGTCATTGATGTGATTATGCTAGCAGGAACCATTCTTCTCAAAAGTGGTTCAGAGATTCATCGCGTAGAAGACACCATGATTCGGATTGCGCATTCGCAGGGGATTGTGGATTGCAATGTTCTTGCCATGCCTGCCGCCATCTTTTTCTCCATTGAAAATACCAATATTTCGCGAATGAAGCGCGTAACCTCCTCTTCTTATAACATCGAAAAAGTCTGTGATGTGAACCAAATTTCTCGTCAGCTGGTTGGGGGGCAAATTGATTTAGAAACAGCCTTCAAGCAATTGACGGCCTTGCAAGCCCAACCCCTTCCCTATACCAAGTTGCAGGTAACTTTGGCTGCGACCTTTAGTGCCCCTTTCTTTTCGGTTATGTTTAGTGGAAGTATCTACGACGCACTTGGGGCAGGAGTAGCTACCTTATTTGGTTTTGCCTTTTCCCTCTATGTGGAAAAATTTATCCGAATTCCCTTTGTGACAGCCTTTGCTGGAGCCTTTGTCTTTGGGATGATTGCCCAGTTTTGGGCTCGCTACACAGGTTTTCCTTCAACGGCAGATTTGATTATAGCTGGTGCGGTCATGCCTTTTGTACCAGGAATTGCCTTGACCAATGCGGTTCGCGATATTATGACCAACCACATAAACTCTGGTATGAGTAAGATGTTTGAATCCCTGCTCATTACTCTTGCTTTAGGGGCAGGAACTTCTGTCGCCTTGGTATTGATGAATTAATATGACACTAACAACCTTTTTATTACAAGCAGTAGCAAGTCTTCTTGCCATTATTACCTTTTTAATCGTACTCAATGTGCAACGCTCTATGCTCTTACCTGGAGGGATTTTGGGCATGGCTGTCTGGCTAATTTATCTTTTGCTCAAGGAACCGACCAATGTTATTGTGGCTACTTTTATTGCAGCCATTATCGGTTCTTGTGTCAGCCAGATTTTAAGTATTCTTTATAAGACACCTGCTGTGGTCTTTATCTTGGCCATCTTGGCACCTCTGGTTCCGGGTTATCTCTCCTATCGGACAACTGCCTTTTTTGTGACAGGAGATTACAGTCATGCCATTGCTAGTGCAACCTTGGTTGTTATGTTGGCTTTGGTGATTTCCATTGGAATGGCTAGTGGAACAGTGATTCTTAGACTCTATTCTCACTTACGAAAACAGCATAATGGTTAGAATAATAAGGGACTTGATTTGGTGAATCAAGTCTTTTTTCTCTCTTTTAATGCCATTTGTGATAAAATAGTATAGAAAGATTTTTTACATGAATGATAAAACAGAGGTAAATATGACAATCGGTATTGATAAGATTGGTTTTGCGACCAGTCAATATGTCTTGAAATTACAAGATTTAGCAGTAGCGAGGGGAATTGACCCTGAAAAATTAAGCAAAGGACTCTTACTCAAGGAATTGAGTATTGCGCCTCTAACTGAGGATATCGTGACCTTGGCAGCCAGTGCTAGTGACTCTATTTTAACTGAGCAAGAAAGGGCAGAAATTGATATGGTCATTGTGGCTACTGAGTCAGGAATCGACCAGAGTAAGGCTGCTGCCGTCTTTGTGCATGGATTGTTGGGGATCCAGCCCTTTGCTCGTAGTTTCGAGATTAAAGAAGCCTGCTATGGAGCGACAGCTGCCCTTCATTATGCCAAATTGCATGTGGAAAATTCGCCAGAGTCCAAGGTCTTGGTCATTGCCAGTGATATTGCCAAGTATGGTATTGAAACTCCAGGAGAACCCACTCAGGGTGCTGGCAGTGTGGCCATGTTGATTACACAAAATCCACGCATGATGGCCTTTAATAATGACAATGTGGCTCAGACTCGTGACATTATGGATTTTTGGCGTCCAAATTACTCAACAACTCCTTATGTAAATGGTGTCTATTCTACCCAACAATATTTGGATAGTTTGAAAACGACTTGGCTTGAATACCAAAAACGCTACCAGCTTACTTTGGATGATTTTGCAGCTGTTTGCTTCCACTTGCCTTATCCTAAATTAGCGCTAAAAGGCTTGAAAAAAATCATGGACAAGAACTTGCCTCAAGAGAAAAAAGACCTCTTGCAAAAGCATTTTGACCAGTCTATTCTCTACAGTCAAAAGGTGGGGAATATCTACACAGGTTCACTTTTCCTTGGACTTCTGTCTCTCTTGGAAAATACAGATAGCTTGAAGGCTGGGGATAAAATCGCCCTTTATAGTTACGGAAGTGGTGCTGTGGCTGAGTTCTTTAGTGGTGAATTGGTTGAAGGATATGAAGCTTATCTGGATAAAGATCGTTTGAATAAGCTCAACCAACGAACTGCCCTGTCTGTTGCTGACTATGAAAAAGTCTTCTTTGAGGAAGTAGACTTAGATGAAACAAATTCTGCCCAGTTTGCTGGCTATGAAAATCAAGATTTTGCCTTGGTTGAAATTCTCAATCACCAACGCCGTTATAGCAAGGTTGAAAAATAATGAAGATAAGTTGGAATGGATTTTCTAAAAAATCATACCAAGAGCGCCTCGAGCTGTTAAAAGCTCAGGCGCTCCTTAGTCCTGAGAGACAAGGGAGTTTGGAGCAGGATGAACAGATGAGTGTGACTGTGGCAGACCAGCTGAGTGAGAATGTGGTGGGAACTTTTTCTCTGCCTTATTCGCTGGTCCCAGAGGTACTTGTCAACGGTCAGGACTACACAGTTCCCTATGTGACAGAAGAACCGTCCGTGGTTGCTGCGGCTTGCTATGCCAGTAAAATCATCAAGCGTGCAGGTGGTTTTAATGCTCAAGTCCATGAGCGCCAGATGATTGGGCAGGTAGCCCTTTATCAAGTTGCTGATTCTGATCTAGCGCTAGAGAAGATTTCCGACAAGAAAGCAGAACTCTTAGAACTTGCCAATCAAGCCTATCCTTCTATCGTTAAACGAGGAGGTGGGGCGCGTGATTTGCATGTAGAGCAGATCAAAGGTGAAACAGACTTTCTCGTTGTTTATCTCCATGTCGATACCCAGGAAGCCATGGGTGCTAATATGCTCAACACCATGCTGGAAGCCTTGAAACCAGTCTTAGAAGAACTGAGTCAGGGACAGAGTCTCATGGGAATTCTATCTAATTACGCGACCGATTCTCTGGTGACTGCAAGTTGTCGTATCGCTTTTCGCTACTTGAGCCGCCAAAAGGATCAAGGACGAGAAATTGCGGAGAAAATGGCGTTGGCTAGTCAGTTTGCGCAGGCTGATCCTTACCGAGCTGCTACTCATAATAAAGGGATATTTAACGGTGTTGATGCTATTTTGATTGCCACTGGTAATGACTGGCGTGCTATTGAGGCAGGAGCTCATGCCTTTGCCAGTCGAGACGGGCGCTACCAAGGTCTTAGTCAATGGACGCTGGACCTTGAAAGAGAAGAATTGGTCGGTGAGATGACCTTACCCATGCCTGTGGCGACCAAGGGTGGCTCTATCGGTCTCAACCCTCGTGTAGCCCTCAGTCATGAACTACTGGGAAATCCTTCTGCCAAAGAATTAGCCCAGATTATCGTGTCTATCGGGCTTGCACAAAACTTTGCAGCTCTCAAAGCCTTGGTGAGTACAGGGATTCAGCAAGGCCACATGAAATTGCAGGCCAAATCCTTGGCACTCCTAGCAGGTGCCAGTGAATCTGAAGTTGCTCCCCTAGTCGAGCGCCTCATCGCAGATAAGACCTTTAACTTAGAGACTGCCCAGCGTTATCTAGAAAACTTAAGATCATAAAAAACTCAGACGAAGGCAGTCTGAGTTTTCTTGTGTTTAAATGCTTTTTCCTGGCAATAGGGTAACGGGTAAGAAGTAACCGGTTGTGGCGACTTCCTTGCCTTCTATCTTCTGCAAGAGAAGGTCAACAGTGAGGCAGGCAATTTCTTCCAAGGGTTGCTTGATAGTAGCCAGTTGAGGGTAGTAATTTTCGATAAAGTAGGTCCCATCATAGCCGATGACCTTGAGCTCTTCTGGGACAGAAATGCCCAATTCTTGAGCGATTTTAATGACCAGAAGAGCTGTCAAATCATCTGAAGCAAAAATGGCATCTGGCTTTTGTCGAGTCAAGATATTCTTGATTTCCATTTCTTTTCTGACGGGAGAAAAGTCACTGGAAACATTGATAATAGGTGCTTTTGGGAGTACAGATGCAAAACCAGCGTGGCGCAGCCCGGTTGGCGAATTGGAATTGTCATTCCCTGTAATCATGATGATAGACTGGGCACCTGTCTTGACCAAGGTCTGGGCAGCAAGAACCCCACCAGCATAGTTGTCAGAGGAGACGACTGGAATATCTGGTGACAGATTTCGGTCAAAGGAAATAATCGGCGCGGTCACGCGATTGTAGTCTTCAATTCCCAAGTTGTGACTACCCGAAATGATGCCGTCCACCTGATTGGCTTCCAACATTTCGATGTACTCGCGTTCCTTCTCAGAATTATGCTCACTGTTGCAGATGATGGTCTTGTAACCATTCTTAAAAAGTTGGTGTTCCAGCTTATCAATCAATTCTGCATAGAAAACGTTAGAAATATTGGGGAAAATCAAGCCGATTAACTTAGCTGATTTTCCTTGTAGACTGCGAGCTAGGTTGTTGGGTTTATAGCCCAATTCTCTCATGGCTTCATTGACTTTTTGGATGGTTTTTTCAGATAGATACCCTTTTTTGTTGATAACCCGAGAAACGGTAGTAGGGCTGACGCCTGCAAGTTTGGCGACATCAGTTAGTTTTGCGACCATAATCTAATTCATAGTAAGTTCCAGTTGGGTTTCCAGATTTAATTAGGATCCCATTTTGGTCCGCATGTGGGAAGACACGACCAGAAAATACTTTTTCTCCTTTATTGATGAAAATTTCAAAGACAGAGTTATCGATGAAGATTGTAGCAGTAGCAGCCTGATTCTCGATTGGGCAAGAACGAATAGTTCCAAATTCTTGGGCATACTGTTCACCAGCCTGGCTGCGATCTACTGTCACTTGACCATTTACAAGGTCAAAGTTGATGGAAAGTCCCTTGCCTTCTTTATCAGCAAGTAAGACAATCTCGCTCTGGCTATTAGATTCCAAGTTGAGTTCGAGTTCGTACGTGTTCTTGGTTTGAGCACGATTTGAGAAGGCCTCTTCAGAAGCACGAAGGTCCTTGATAGCTGAGACTGGATATTGGTAGAGTTTGCCGTCTTTGATAGTGAGTTCCTTGACTAAAGAGAAGGTTCCTTGGTGGTCAAAACGGTCAGATGGATATGAAACATCAGGCAAACCAAGCCAGCTAACTGCTAGAGCACGTCCGTCAGGAGCGTTGAAGGCTTGAGTTGCATAGGCTTCGAAACCGTAATCCATGTTTTGAAGTTGAGACACATCTACCATTTTAGCATTTTCAGGGTCAAAGGAAGCTCCAATCTTATACATATTTGGATAGATATTATCGTAGTCTAGAACTTTCTTATCCAATCCTTGCGGGCAGTAGAGAAGAACAGGTTGCTCCCCGACAAAGACCAGATTTGGGCATTCCATCATGTAAGCTGTACGGTCGTTAGCAAAGTCAAGGTCACCAACTGCTTGCCAGTTTGTGTAATCGTTATCTATAGCCTTATAGAGACGGACGAAGCCTTTTTTCTCCAAGTTCTGTCCACCGACGATAGCATAGAATTGCCCCTTGAAGTTAAAAATTTGCGGATCGCGGAAGTGGTCTGTAGAATCTGCTGGCTGGTCGATCAAGATTTTATCAATCTTCGTAATCTTACCATCCTTATCCATCAAAGCCCCGATTTGGTATGGGTGACGGATCCAGTTTTCATCGCGGACATTTCCTGTATAGAATAGGAACAAGTTATCGCCAAATTGCATGGCAGAACCAGAGTAGGCACCGTGGCTATCTAATGGAGTATCAGGTAAAACTTTGATTCCAGTTTCTGTGAAGTGAACCAAGTCCTCACTTTCCAATTGCACCCAAGATTTCAAACCGTGGGCGGCACCAAAAGGAAAGTTCTGATAAAAAACAATCCACTTCCCATCAAAGTAAGAAAAGCCATTTGGGTCGTTGAGAAGTCCTGTTTTTGGCTCAACATGGTAATGAGTATGCCATGGAGATTGTGCCATATTTTCCTTAATATTCTTAATTTCTTCTTGCGTCCAATCTTGATAAAGTCTGTAACGACGCTCAGTAGTCCATTCCATTCTTTCATTCCTCCAAAAATCTTATCACTTTATAATAGTAACCGTTTTCGAAAAAAAAAGCAAGACTTTTATGTTAAAAAAGAGAAAAAACTGTCAAACGTTTGTCATAAAATAAATGCAGGAAATCAATCACAGTTTCAGGAAAATATGAAAGATAATGAAATAAAATCCTTTTAACCAAGATTTTAAACTTATTTTTTAAGGAATATCTGATAAAACAGTCAAAATCAATCAATCTACAGCGAGCCAACTAAGTGGATAGAATATTTTTTCTGCAAAACGCTTGACATATTTCTAAAACATGATAAAATAATAGTCGTTGGGCGAATAAAATCGCTTTCAAACAAGAACAAAATTTTATATAAGGAGATTTTTGCAAATGAACAATCAGGAAATTGCAAAAAAAGTCATCGATGCCTTGGGCGGACGTGAAAATGTCAACAGTGTTGCCCACTGTGCGACTCGTCTACGTGTCATGGTCAAAGATGAAGGAAAAATCAATAAAGAAGTGATTGAGAACTTGGAAAAAGTTCAAGGTGCTTTCTTTAACTCAGGTCAATACCAAATCATCTTTGGTACAGGTACAGTTAACAAAATGTACGATGAAGTTGTTGCACTTGGTTTGCCAACATCATCTAAAGATGACATGAAAGCAGAAGCTGCTAAACAAGGGAACTGGTTCCAACGTGCTATCCGTACTTTCGGTGACGTTTTCGTTCCAATCATCCCAGTTATCGTAGCAACAGGTCTTTTCATGGGTGTGCGTGGTCTCTTGACTGCTCTTGGAATGACACTTCCAGCTGACGTGACAACTTACACTCAAATCTTGACAGATACAGCCTTCATCATCTTGCCAGGTTTGGTTGTGTGGTCAACCTTCCGTGTATTCGGTGGAAATCCAGCTGTTGGTATCGTTCTTGGTATGATGCTTGTTTCTGGCTCACTTCCAAACGCTTGGGCAGTTGCTTCAGGTGGTGAAGTAACAGCTATGAACTTCTTTGGTTTCATCCCTGTTGTTGGTTTGCAAGGTTCCGTTCTTCCAGCCTTCATCATCGGGGTTGTCGGAGCTAAATTTGAAAAAGCTGTCCGCAAGGTTGTTCCAGATGTCATTGACCTCTTGGTAACGCCATTCGTGACACTTTTGGTCATGTCTATCCTTGGACTCTTTGTCATCGGACCAGTCTTCCACGTTGTTGAAAATTACATCCTTATCGCTACAAAAGCAATCCTTAGCATGCCATTTGGTCTTGGTGGTTTCTTGATTGGTGGGGTTCACCAATTGATCGTCGTGTCAGGTGTGCACCATATCTTCAACTTGCTTGAAGTTCAATTGCTTGCTGCTGACCATGCTAACCCATTCAATGCTATCATCACAGCTGCTATGACAGCTCAAGGTGCTGCGACTGTTGCGGTTGGTGTCAAAACTAAAAATCCAAAACTAAAAACACTTGCTTTCCCAGCTGCTCTTTCTGCTTTCCTAGGTATTACAGAACCTGCTATCTTCGGGGTGAACTTGCGCTTCCGTAAACCATTCTTCCTTTCATTGATTGCTGGTGCAATCGGTGGTGGATTGGCTTCTATTCTTGGACTTGCTGGTACTGGTAATGGTATCACTATCATCCCTGGTACAATGCTTTACATCGGTAACGGACAACTTGCCCAATACCTTCTTATGGTAGCTGTATCATTCGTTCTTGGTTTCGCTCTTACTTATATGTTTGGTTATGAGGATGAAAAAGAAGTTGCTACTGAAGTAGCGACAGAACGTTTGGTCCAAGAAGAAACAACTGGCAACATTTCAGCAGCCCTTCAAAATGAAACACTTGTAACTCCTATCGTTGGTGATGTTGTCGCTCTTGCTGATGTTAATGACCCTGTTTTTTCAAGTGGAGCTATGGGACAAGGTATCGCTGTGAAACCAAGTCAAGGTGTGGTATATGCACTAGCTGATGCTGAAGTTTCAATTGCCTTTCCAACAGGACATGCTTTTGGTTTGAAAACAACTGATGGTGCTGAAGTCTTGATCCACGTTGGTATCGACACTGTAACAATGAACGGTGACGGTTTTGAAGCAAAAGTTGCTCAAGGTGATAAGGTTAAAGCTGGCGATGTTCTTGGAACATTTGACTCAAACAAAATCGCTGCAGCTGGACTTGATGATACAACAATGGTTATCGTTACAAACACAGCTGACTATGCTTCAGTAGCTCCAGTCGCAACAGGTTCAGTTGCGAAGGGGGATGCTGTGATCGAAGTGAAAATCTAATCAATCCTCTCTAATGTGAAAACGAACAAATGACATGTTTGTTCGTTTTTGCTTGAATGGTAAGATTTACAGAGGAAAAACTAAAATATAGAGAAAAGTAACTTTTTGAAATATGCTATAATAAAGAAAATAAAAACAAGAGGTTTATCATGACAAAATTATATGGAAGCTTGGAAGCGGGCGGTACAAAGTTTGTCTGTGCTGTCGGTGATGAAAACTTTAACGTTGTAGAAAAAACACAATTTCCAACAACAACTCCAATCGAAACAATCGATAAAACCATCGAGTTCTTCTCAAAATTCGATAACCTTGCTGGTCTTGCAGTTGGTTCATTTGGTCCGATTGATATTGATAAAAACTCAAAAACCTATGGCTTTATCACAACGACTCCAAAACCAAACTGGGCAAATGTGGACTTGCTTGGTGCCCTTCGTCGCGCCCTAAACGTGCCAATGTACTTCACAACAGACGTAAACAGCTCTGCTTACGGTGAAGTGGTTGCCCGTAACAATGCTGGTGGCCGTATCGAAAACTTAGTTTACTACACAATCGGTACAGGTATCGGTGCAGGTGTCATCCAACGTGGTGAGTTTATCGGCGGTGTGGGTCACCCTGAAATGGGTCATTATTATGTTGCTAGACACCCAATGGATATTGAAAAAGAGTTTAAGGGTGTTTGTCCTTTCCATAAGGGATGTCTGGAAGGCTATGCAGCTGGTCCAAGTTTGGAAGCTCGTACAGGTGTACGTGGGGAAAATATTGAACTCAACAACCCTGTTTGGGATGTTCAAGCCTACTATATCGCTCAAGCTGCGGTTAATGCGACAGTGACTTTCCGCCCAGACGTGATTGTCTTTGGTGGAGGGGTCATGGCTCAACAACACATGCTGGACCGTGTCCGTGAGAAATTTACATCTCTTCTCAATGGTTACCTACCAGTACCAGATGTGCGTGACTACATCGTGACGCCAGCAGTCGCAGGAAATGGTTCTGCTACTCTTGGAAACTTTGTCCTTGCAAAAGAAGTTTCAAAATAAAGCACAAAATCCGCTTGGGAAACCAAACGGATTTTTTACATGTCAAAGCATTTGCCAGAAAAAGTCAATAATATAGGTCAGACCGTAGGTATAAACCACGAGGGTAAAGGGCTTGGTCAGAATGATGATGGTCATATAGCGCTTGAAGCTCATCTTGGTCAAGGCGGCCAGCATACAGAGAAAGTCAGCTGGACTAATGGGCCAAATCATCATAAAAATAAAGAAACGGTCAAAACGATTACCCTTATCCAACCAACCGATATACTTGTCATAGGTGCGTTTGCTGACGACAGACTGGACAAAGGCAGCCCCGTAGAGGCGCACCAGATAAAAGATAATGGCACAGCCAATGACAATGCCGATATAGTTGTAGATAGTCCCGATGATGTGACCGTAGATAAAGACGCCAGCCACCGAGGTCAAGGCCCCAGGAATGATAGGGACGACCGTCTGTAAAATCTGTAAAAAGATAAAGAGAGGTGGCCCCCAGATACCTGCCTGCTGGATAAAGGCAGAGAGGGTTTCCTTAGACTGTAAAATCCCAGCCTGATAAGCCCAAATACAGAAAATCAAACTCCCAACCCCACCGACAATCGATGAGATGTTGATAACTTGTTGCAGAAGGGGAGAAACAGCTTTCATTTGTTTATCCTGTGACATGTAAACTCCTCATAGATAGTATAACTCTACTATACCATATTTTGGAGGAGAAAGGGGGAATGAGTCTTTTTGATGAGGAATGGATAGTGAATAGGCCTTCGAGACTTAGAATAACCGTATTTCCATAAATCTAAAAATATCCTGCTGCTGACAGCGGTGGTCAATGCTCAAGAGGAATATGACCAAGTGGAAAGTAAGGCGCGTACTCACAAGTCTGCCAAGGAAGTTGGCAAGACTAGACAACTCCGTACCGAACTTTCAACTAGCTACGACCTCTTTATGCGCTATACCGCAGCCAGTGCAGAAGCTTACCCTGAAAAGGAACACCTGACTCAACTACTCAAGGAACTCAATAGCATCCGAGATAGCAAGCGTCGTCTCATCACTAGCAACAAGAAAGATAAAAAGACCAAACCAACAGAACCAGCCCAAGCAGCAGGATAAAGACAACCCCTTAGAAGCGGATTTCTAAGGGGATTTTTGTGGCTTCGTGGTATAATTTTATTAGGAAAATTAAAAAGAGAAAATAGATTCGATGTAAGATAGAAAGGAAAAGAATGCAAATACAGTTAATAAATTATAATGGGCGTAATGAAAATAATTATAGTGTAACGAAGTGTAATTCATTTGGGGAGGCCCATTCATTAGATTCTTATGATTTAAATATTATCGATTTGACTAGTTCATCAATTTGGTTAAATCGTTGTTATAATAAGGATTTTGAAAAACTAGGTTGCGATAATGACTTTCAAACGCTATTAACTAGCGTTTGTCACTCATCTAAGACAAAATTCTTATACATTCTACCACCAAATATTAGCTTTAAAACGGAATATGCAACACCAATTAGAGGAAGAGGCAAAGATTTTTTGTCTAGGGAGCAACTTAAAGATATTATC
>OIEJ01000338.1_pt1 | contig 19769 bp, 17 predicted proteins | sample 1581791 | NCBI WGS metagenome assembly OIEJ01 (sample SAMN03281019, study PRJEB24777) | human gut metagenome | isolation source: fecal sample PR141 from 1 month old male Chinese infant, vaginal delivered... | place: Singapore | collected 2005-11-08 | reverse complement strand
CTCGTCTCTCTTTATCTTACTGACCTAACCTTCTTGCCAATTTTCTTGGTCTTCTTTAAATCGTTTTAGGAGATCCAAGCCTTCTGGCGTGATATAGCCTTCTTCTTGGGCTAGGTGAATGAGTTCACTGTAGTTAGAAAGCGTCACAAGTTTGACACCTGCATCTGAGAAGTTCTTATCTGCTTTTGGCAATTGGTAACTGAAAATCGCTACAACTCCGAGAACCTCTGCTCCTTCTCGTTTAGCGGCTGCTACGGCCTCGAGAACAGAGCCACCTGTTGAAATAAGGTCTTCAACCACTACCATCTTTTGCCCCTGAGCTACCCGACCTTCAATTTGGTTGCCTGCTCCGTGGTCTTTTGGTTTGCTACGGATATAGGCAAATGGCAGATTCATCTTGTCAGCAATGATGGCTCCGTGAGGAATCCCTGCTGTCGCAGTTCCTGCAATCACCTCAACCTCAGGAAAGGCTTCTTTGATAGCTTCCACAAAGCCATTTTCAATTAGGGTACGAGTTTCTGGATAGGCTAGTGTCACACGATTATCAGTATAAATCGGTGACTTGATACCAGATGCCCAAGTGAAAGGCTCCTCTGGTTTGAGGTAAACGGCTTGGATTTTCAAGAGGTGGCTAGCGATATCTTTAGCAAGTGTCATGGTCTTCTCCTTTTGTTTTTCTAATCTATTCTTTAATTCTAGTCTTGGTTCCATTCATCCTTGATGGCATGATAAGCTGCAACAGGATCCTCAGCTTGGGTAATGGGACGTCCCACTACGATATAGTCACTGCCGATTTGATAGGCATCAGCAGGTGTCATGACGCGTTTTTGGTCTCCAACTGCAGCACCTGCTGGACGAATCCCTGGTGTCAGACAGATAAAATCTGGATTGGTAGCCTGCTTGATGACTTGTACTTCCTGAGCCGAGCAAACGACACCATCTAATCCCGCTTCAGCTGTCTTCTTGGCATAATGAATCACAGACTCTTGCAGGCTGGTTTGGATATTTTGAAAGTCCTGCATCTGGGCCTCTGATGTTGATGTAAGCTGAGTAACAGCAATCAATTTGGCTTGACTTCCAAGACCTTCACGCGCAGCCTTCATCATCTCTACACCACCAGCCGCATGAACATTGGTCATATCCACACCAAGCTGAGACAGGACCTTCATGGCTGATTTGACTGTATTGGGAATGTCATGAAGTTTGAGATCCAAAAAGACACTGTGACCCAGACCTTTCAAGTAAGATACAATCTCAGGACCCGTTGCGTAATAAAGCTCCATCCCTACCTTTAGATAAAGGCTTTCTTCCTCTGGAAAAAGAGCTAAAAATTCCTTGACCGCCTCAAAACTAGGAAAATCAAGAGCAATGACTGGACGATGTTCTCGCATAGGTTTCTCCTTTTACCTTTGCTAGTGAGAGAGTCTGGTCACAAGAAGCCACGAAAAAAGGAACCTGCCAACAGCAAGGTTCCACGAAAAATGGGTAGTCTCCACCCTTTCACCGTCTAACCTTAGCTGCCTCTCTGGACTGCTTTAAAGGTTTTCTATTATTCTATTATTTCTACTAGCACTTGTCAAGTAAAAACATAGTCACTAAAGAGCTATAGGAGAAAAGGTAAACCTAGCGACGCGATGAACGCTGACTTGTTTGGTTTCGATTGCTCTCTTCCTCTTGTTTTTTCTTTTCTTCTTCTAAACGTTTACGTTCTTCTTCCTGCTTTTTCTCGGCTTCCTTAGCCTCTTGTTTAGCTTTCTCCTCAGCCTCCATAATTAATTTATCCGCCACAGTGTAACTGTAAATTCCAGCTTCCATGTCGACCACACTCGGTTCTGACAATTGAGGCTTAATCTTACTGTAATATGGCAATTTCTTACTCATTTCAGATAGAGGAACCAAGACTTCGTCCGAATCATTCATAGTCAATCGAATTAAATCTGAAGTCACCTTGCTTGGGGCTAGGTCCACCTTTTGGATAGCAGCCTTAAGTTCTGGGCTAATTTGAGCAAGTTCTGAGACAAAAGCCTTGATTTGTTCACTATCATTAAAGAGAACTGATAAATAAGTTTCTGGTAGACTGACCAAACTCACAGCACTGGTCTCAAGCTGACCGCTGGAAAGAATAGGATAATGATTTTCACCAGAAACATAGTAGGCCACAATATCATATTCCTTAACTTTAATAGTAAACTTGGTTGGAAATTGATAAACAAGCTGAGCTGATTCAACCCAATAGTTAGACTTGATCCGCTCTTCATATCTTTCCTTGTCTAGCAGAAGGTTAATCGTATAATCCGAATCCTGAATGCCTGAAGCCTGTCGGATATCATCAGCCGTAGTTTGCACCGTTCCCTCAACACGGATATCCTTCATGGTCGCATAAGGACTGAGTAAGTAAGCAGAGACAATCAATAAAAGCAGACTTGGAAATAAAATCGTTAGAGCTCGCAAGATATGGAGGCCAGGAATCTTTGCTTTGGCTGGTTTTTCTTTTATAGCCTTTTTATCCTGGTCCTCGTCCTCTTTAGATCCTGATTCTTCTATCTCTTTTTCCTCTTTGTCACCCTCTGAGGATTCTACTTTTTCCTCAGACTCTTCCTTAGCTGATTCTGAGTCTTCATGGTCTGTTTCACTCTCCTGGTCCTCTGATTTCTCAGCTTCTTCTCCCATTCGAGCTTGTCTTTCCTTTTCCTTCTCCTCAGCTAGGGCCACCTCTTCTTCAGCCTTCTTTTTTAGGTATTCTTGGTTTCGTTTCTGCCATTCTGATAACTCTTTAAATTCTTCGAGGATTTCTTTGCCCTCATTTTTCTTATCTTTTGACATTTACTTTCCTTATGATAAATCTTTTTTCAATAATTGATAAAAATCTGCTAGAGATTTCAATTCCTTAGAAGCCTTCATCTTAGCTTGGTAGTCTTCCTTGTGGCTTAGTAAGTGAGACAGCTTCTCTTCCAAACTATCCAAGGTCAAATCACTTTCTTGAAGCTCTTCTGCATAGCCTTTTTTTACAAAATAAGCTGCATTTTCAATCTGGTCACCACGACTTGCTTCACGACCAAGTGGCACAATGACATGTAATTTTGCCATGGCCAAGAGCTCAAAAATCGTATTGGCACCACCTCGTGTCACAACAATATCAGCCAATTCCATTAAGGGTTGATAGAGATTGGTTACATAGTCAACACGAAAGAGATTTTGGCTCAACTCGTTCAGACTAGAATCTCCAGTTAGATTGATAATATTGTAGCGCTCTGTCAGTTCTTTCTTATGGTCTGTCACCAATTGGTTAAAGACACGAGCGCCTGCAGAACCACCGACAAACAATACAGTTGGCAATTTTGGATTAAAGTGGGTTTGGATATCCACCAATTCATCTGGTTCTGGACTTTTTTGGTCTGAAACCTTGGTCACTGCTCCCACATGCTCGACCTTAGACAAACTCGAAGCTTGTTCAAAGGTTGAATACATCTTAGTCGCAAATTTATAGGCGATTTTATTGGCCAATCCCATAGACAGGTCCGATTCGTGAATAAAGACAGGCACTCCTGACACACGCGCTGCGATAACAGGCGGCACAGAGACAAAGCCTCCCTTTGAAAAAAGGGCCTGTGGACGAAGTCGCAACATGATAAAGAGCGATTGGACAATTCCCCAACCAACTTTAAAGACGTCCAGCATATTTTGCCAAGAGAAATAGCGACGCAATTTTCCAGTCGCAATGGAATGAAATGTGACATCTAGACCCGACTTAAGGATTTCTTGGTGTTCGATACCACGTTTATCTCCAATATAGTGGACTTCCCAGCCATCTTCGATGAACTTGGGAATTAACAAAAGGTTGAGGGTCACGTGTCCAACCGTCCCCCCACCTGTAAAGACAATTTTTTTCATATTATTCCTTTAACTCCGCTACTGTGTCGATAAAGAGGTCGCCACGTACTTCAAAGTTAGCATACATATCCCAGCTAGCATTGGCAGGACTGAGAAGGACTACATCTCCTTGAGTCGCAAGCTCATAGGCCTTACGGGTCGCATCAGCAATATCAGTCGCATCCACATAAGTCACACCAGCCTTGTCTGCTGCCCGTTTGACACGTTCTGCAGACTGACCCAGGATGACCATCTTCTTGAGTCCAGTAATGTCTGGAACCAATTCGTCAAACTCATTGCCACGGTCCAAACCACCTGCAATCAAAATGACCTTGCTGTTGTCAAATCCTGACAAGGCTTTTTGAGTTGCTAAGATATTGGTTGACTTGCTATCATTATAGAATTTGACACCCTTGATTTCATCCACAAATTGGAGACGGTGTTTGACACCACCAAAAGCTGAAAGAGTTTCCTTGATGGTTTGGTTATCCACACCACGAAGCTTGGCTACAACAATCGTCGCAAGGGCATTTTCTACATTGTGGCTACCTGGAACTCCGATTTCATTCGCTGCCATGACAACTTCCCCACGGAAGTAGAGTTGACCATCTTCCAAATAAGCTCCATCAACCTTTTCCTGTGTTGAAAATGGTACAACTGTAGCTTGTGTTTTTCTTGCCAATTCTTTTGCCAAGTCTTGGTTAAAGTTCAAGACAAGGAAATCAGCCGCTGTCATCTTGTTCTGGATATTCCACTTGGCTGCTACATATTCCTCAAAAGAACCATGATAATCGATATGAGTTGGCATGAGGTTGGTAATAACCGCAATCTCAGGATGGAATTCTTGAACGCCCATCAGTTGGAAAGAAGAAAGTTCCATGACAAGAGTGTCCTTGTCTGACGCAGTTTGGGCCACTTGACTGGCTGGATAGCCGATATTTCCTGATAAAAGACCATGTTGCCCAGCAGCAGTCAAAACTTCCCCAATCATGGTCGTTGTGGTTGTTTTTCCATTTGATCCTGTAATACCAACAATCGGCGCTTCTGAAATCAAGTAAGCCAATTCCACCTCAGTCAAGACTGGAATTCCCTTTGCCAAAGCCTTTTCAATCATGGGATTGCTGTATGGAATACCTGGATTTTTCACCATCAGAGCAAACTCTTCATCCAAGAGTTCCAAAGGATGACCGCCTGTGATGACCTTGATCCCTTCTTCCAGCAAACTTTGCGCAGCTGGATTGTCCTCGAAAGGTTTCCCATCATTTACTGTTACAATGGCACCTAGCTTGTCCAACAAACGAGCTGCAGATTCACCAGACTTGGCCAAACCTAAAACAAGGACTTTCTTATTTTTAAATTGATCTATTACTTTCATGTCTCAAACTCCATTTCTACTCTTACTATTTTACCATTTTTATGGAAATAATTCTAAACGAAAATGCTCAGATTGGGCATTCTAACAAGCAAAAAGAGAGCCGAAACTCTCTTTTATCTTCTTTTACTTTTTTTGACTGTCATGAGTGTGATGTCTCTCACACTAAAGTAAGCTAGGATTAACATGGCTATTGCGATAAAGAATTCTGTCGGTAGCTGAAAGATTTGCAGGACAGATAGCATCAGCAAAATCAAAAGTGCTACGAAAGCAAAGACGACAAGGACGATGTTGACTGTCCCTTTAATGCTTTCTGGTGTCGCAAATACATAGAGTAGCAATAAGAGGAGTCCTATGATTAAATAAACCATCTTTATCTCTTTCTAGCTCTTATTCAGCTGATTTTTTCTTCTTGTTAGCTTTCTCACGCTCTGCTTTGTTAAGGATTTGTTTACGCAAACGGATAGACTCAGGCGTTACTTCCATGTACTCATCGTCGTTCAAAAACTCAAGAGACTCTTCAAGTGTCAAGATACGAGGTGTCTTGATAACAGCTGTTTGGTCCTTAGTAGCTGAACGAACGTTAGTCATTTGTTTCGCCTTAGTGATGTTAACTGTCAAGTCATTTTCACGAGAGTTTTCACCGATAATCATTCCTTCGTAAACTTCAGTACCTGGGTTGACAAAGACCGTACCACGCTCTTCGATAGACATGATTGAGTAAGTTGTAGCCTTACCAGCATCGATAGAAACAAGGGCACCACGGTGACGACCACCAATTTCACCTGGAATCAATGGTAAGTATTGGTCAAAGGTATGGTTCATGATACCGTAACCACGAGTCATTGACAAGAACTCAGTTGAGTATCCAATCAAACCACGCGCAGGAACAAGGAAGACCAAACGAGTTTGACCATTACCAGTTGAAATCATATCCAACATTTCACCCTTACGTTCAGAAAGGCTTTGGATAACAGACCCTTGGTATTCTTCTGGAGTGTCGATTTGAACACGTTCAAATGGTTCACATTTAACACCGTCGATTTCTTTTACGATAACCTCTGGACGAGATACTTGAAGTTCATATCCCTCACGACGCATTGTTTCGATAAGGATTGATAAGTGCAATTCTCCACGTCCTGAAACAGTCCATTTATCTGGTGAATCAGTTGGGTCAACACGAAGGGAAACGTCTGTTTGCAATTCGGCCTGCAAGCGTTCTTCTACCTTACGAGAAGTTACCCATTTACCTTCTTTACCAGCAAATGGTGAGTTGTTGACCAAGAAAGTCATTTGAAGAGTTGGCTCATCGATGTGTAGGATTGGAAGAGCTTCAACTGCGTCTGTCGGAGTAATGGTTTCGCCGACAAAGATGTCTTCCATACCTGAAACGGCAATCAAGTCACCCGCTTTAGCTTCTTGGATTTCACGACGTTCCAAACCAAAGAAACCGAAGAGTTTTGTAACACGGAAGTTTTTAGTTGTGCCGTCAAGTTTAGAAAGGGTAACTTGGTCCCCAACCTTAACTGTACCACGGAAGACACGACCAATACCGATACGACCAACGAAGTCATTGTAGTCCAAAAGAGATACTTGGAACTGCAAAGGCTCATCTGAGTTATCTACTGGAGCTGGGATATGGTCGATAATCGTATCAAAGATTGGTGCCATAGTCGCTTCTTGGTCAGCTGGATTATCTGACAATGAAGAAGTTCCGTTGATTGCTGAAGCATAAACCACTGGGAAATCAAGCTGGTCGTCATCTGCACCAAGCTCGATGAACAGTTCCAAGACTTCGTCCACTACTTCTGCTGGACGAGCTGATGGCTTATCGATTTTGTTAACAACCACGATTGGGACAAGATCTTGTTCCAAGGCTTTTTTCAATACGAAACGAGTTTGTGGCATGGTTCCTTCGTAGGCATCTACGACCAAGACAACACCGTCAACCATTTTCATGATACGCTCAACTTCTCCACCGAAGTCCGCGTGTCCTGGTGTGTCCATAATATTGATACGAGTTCCGTTATAGGCAACGGCAGTATTTTTAGCAAGGATGGTAATTCCACGCTCTTTTTCGATATCGTTTGAGTCCATAGCACGTTCAGCCAATTCAGTACGTGCATCAAGCGTTTCTGATTGTTTCAATAATTCGTCAACAAGGGTTGTTTTACCGTGGTCAACGTGGGCGATAATCGCAATGTTTCGGATATCTTCTCTTAATTTTGTCATGATTTCCTCTATAATATTCAAAATTTATTTTCTAACTGAACGATTATACCATAATTTCAAGTAAATAACATAATTCAAGCAAGTGTAAATGTTTTCACTCTGCTTTTCTTTTTCACGTCAAGCCTTTTCAAAGCAAGCGACTTATGATAAGATAAGCACAGTATGCGATTAGATAATTTATTAGCTCAAGAAAAAATCAGCCGAAAGGCCATGAAACAAGCCTTACTTAAAGGGGAAATTCTCGTCGATGCTTGCCCAGCCCGCTCCCTAGCCCAAAATATCGATACAGGACTACAAGAACTCCTTTTTCAAGACCAAATCATTCAAGGCTATGACCACACCTACCTTATGCTTCATAAACCTACTGGTGTCGTTACAGCCAATAAAGACAGGGAACTTCCAACTGTCATGGACCTCCTTCCATCTGACATCCAGTCTGACAAACTCTATGCCGTCGGCCGACTGGACCGAGATACAACTGGTCTCCTCCTACTGACCGATAACGGCCCCTTGGGCTTTCAGCTCCTCCATCCCCAATATCATGTCGATAAGACCTACCAAGTTGAGGTGAATGGCCTCCTGACACCTGACCATATTCAAGCCTTTCAAAAAGGAATTGTCTTTTTAGATGGTACTGTCTGTAAACCTGCAAGGCTAGAGATTCTAGCTGCAAGTCCTTCCCTCAGTCAAGCCTCTATCACCATTTCAGAGGGAAAATTTCATCAGGTTAAGAAAATGTTTCTCTCGGTTGATGTCAAGGTGACCTCTCTCAAACGCACTCATTTTGGCCCTTGGAGTTTGGATGATAATCTTCAAGAGGGAGACTATCGCCCCCTCAACTCAGAAGAGCTGACAAGCATTCGTGAATTTCTCAGAAAAAGTGGTTAAAAAATGAGCTCGGAAACATCCAAGCTCGTTTTCTTATTTCTCGACTTTGACTTTCCCTTTCCAAGAATCCAAGCCATAAGAAAGGATATAAATCTCAGAAAAACCTTGTTTTTTCAAGTAAAGAGCTGCGTTTGTCACTCGTTGCGCACGTTGGTTTTCGTAGAGAAGGACAGGTTTATCTTTACGAAGGGCTGCAAGACTAGTCTTCAACTGACTTGAAGGAATATTGCGGGCTCCAAGGATATGTTTTCTGTGGAATTCTGCTGGGTCGCGCAAATCAATCAATTGACCCGTACGAATCAAGGCTTCAAACTCCTCATTGTCTACAATTTTAGCCGCACGGCGAATCCGAAGATAGTTAAAGCCCATCCACGCCAACATTGCTAGTATAAGTGCCCACAAAATCCAAGTAACCATTAGTTCTTTTCTCCATTTTTCTCAATATAATCCAATTCTACCTTGTGCTCTCTGCGAAGAACCGCTTCTGCTTCTAGATAGTCTAGTTTATCCATCAACCCTGCATCGTAAATCCGAGAGAGTTCCAACTTCATCAGTTCAATATCATATAAGCGTTTTCCCATATAAACAATAATACCAAATCGTTTGAGGAATTGCTGCACATCATAGAATGTTTTCATAAAACTCATTCTAGCAAATTTTTGTGTTTTTTTCAAGAAGAGACCCACACAAGAAGTATCACAGAAATTAAAAAAGCTGCATCTTCTGCAACTTTTTAATCTGGTGGAAAATAGCCCAACTGCTCAGCGATATGAATCGCCTCCTGCCTGTTAGCCACTCCTAATTTTGAAAAGATATTGGCCAAGTGATTAGAAACTGTACGTTTACTCACATAGACCTTGTCACAGACATCATCAATGGTCAAGCCATTTCTAACCAGTTCTAGTATCTCGATTTCTCGTGGTGTTAGCATCTCTACCATCACTTCATCTGAAAAGACCTTACCACCTAGATAAATCTTTTCCAGTTTTTTCACCAACTCATCTGGGTCCATACTTTTATCCAGAAAGCCATAAACCCCCATAACTTTAGCTCGGTGTTCATACATTTTTTTACTGTAACCTGTCAAAATTACAACCTTACTAGAACAACCATTGTCGATAATCTCTTGTGCCAAGGTCAGCCCATCAGTTTGATACAGACTCGTCAGGTTGATATCAATCAAAATAATGTCGTAGTCATTAAAAGCAATCTCCGAAATAGTCGAAAAATTATCTACTAACTGGACCTTTTTAATGTTTTCCGATAACTCTAAAATCATCTTGATACTTTGGCTAAATAATTTATGATCATCAATTAACAAAATTTTCATAACACAACTCCTTATCAATCGGGAGAGTAATTTCTACACGAAATCTCTTATTATTTTCAAAAATCTGCATTTGACCACCTAAAACACTAATTTTATTAGACATATTTTTCAAGCCATAACCTAAGGATTTTTCTGTTTGAAGGCAGTTATTTTCAGAAATGATAAAAATAGCGTCATCATGCACATCAATCTTCAAAGAAATCCTTCCACCACTAGCGTACTTAACGGCATTGGTCGCCAACTCCTCAACCAGACGATAGGCAATTTTATCGTAAGGAGATAAAAGCCTAAAGTGGGCAGGAAACTGTGTGACGACTTCATTTTCTACGTGATAGCGCTTGACAATCCGATTAATCAGCCCTTGATACTGGATGTCTAACTGCTCGTCTGTTTCTACCATTGGCTGATAATAATCCATCCGCTCACGAATCCGCTGAACCAACTCCTCTGTCACCAGATTGATCTGTTCACCAAAAGCTTGATTACTACTATATTTATTGAAATTTTTTATTGCCATCACATTTTGCAGGATTTCATTGTGAAGAAATTCCGAAAACTGTTGTTCTGTGTCTTCATTTGCCAGCAGACTTTTTACCATACGGTTACGCTTTAAAAAGAGAACTTTTACATAATCCCTAGCATCTAGCATTTCAGCAGAACGAAAGAGGCGAATCAATTCTTCCGAACAAATCCCGAACAATAGTAACATGATATTCAAGACCAAAAAGCTCGTGTTTAAGTCTAAATGAAAGATGATGAAAATACCTACTAACAAAAACATAACCAGTAAAAACAAGCGTGAAAAAGCTTTTATATAGGACAATTTCAACTCTGATACCTTTTTTTGAAGAGAGCTGACAATCGTTTTGAAGTGTAAAAAAGCTAAGATACCAAGAATTTCTAGATACCAGACTAGGTTCATCACTCCTGAGCCCCTCGTATTGATATACAAAAAGAAATAAGAAAGAGGCAATATCAAAGCTAATATCCACAAATTTCGTCTCTGATACTTGAGTTTACTTTTCAACTCTTTATGATATAAAATCAGTAAAATCAAGGGAACAAGGTTTAAAAAGAAAGACGCAAACAAGGACAGAAATAGAAAAATTGAAGGACTTAACAGATACGAACTAACGGTGATTAGTGTCAACACAAAGGACACACTCAACAGTTCTTCTCCTATTTTCTCTCCCAGAAAGATAATAGACAGAGAACTATATACCAATAAAAAAGAGTTGAGCGGATGAAGAATATCAAAAAAGTGCAACAGAGTGCTCGTAACTCCTTGATTAAATATGGATTGCCAGCTAATAAGAAACATCATCAGAAGCAACCAAAGTTTCAACTCACTGTACCGAAAGGTCACAATATTACAAATATAACTAAATGCAATTAAAGCAATAATCAGCAATAAAACCATCTGCAAGGAAAAATCTGTCGAAAAGTCCAGAGGAATCCTATAATAAATATAAATCATTAAAGCTAGATGATTAAAAATCGTCAACCACCACAATAAAAGTGAGTTTTTCGAGAGCGATTTGACAAACTGTTTCATATGTATCTACTTCCTGAACTACTTTAATATTATTATAACACAATGCCAGAATTGTCGGATAGGCAACTCTGGTATTTGACTTAATTTTCAATAATTTGCCAACTTACTCTGTAAGTCACTAGCAAGTAAAGAACAAAGAGTAAAACCGCTACTCCCAGATAGGTGATATCAATAGAAATGCTGGTATTAGCGAAATTCTCAAAATAGCCCAAAAGAGCGGTACTCAAGGCAAGTGCTAGAGGACCTGCGATGACCAGCGGAACCAAGAAATAACTTAGAATCTGTTGCAAAAGAATAAAGCGATTTTGCTTTCTCTTGTTCCCAAGAAGGTATAAGATTTGATAATCATTCACACTATCTAAAGCACTTGTAGAAGTTTGAAGGGACAAGATACTGAGGGAAATAATGATAAAAATAACACTGACAAAAATCATGACAAAGACAATGACGCCCATAAATCCAAGGTAAACCTCAAAAATACTTCCTTTCGTTTGATAGGTGAACGAATTCAACTCTGCTCCATCACGAGTGAAGTAGTATTTTTCTATCCACTGACTTAAGAATGTTTCTACTTTCCGTTTGTCGATATTTTCTTTGAAATTGGCAACATAGGTCGTGTGGTCTTCCGTCAATCCAACTACTACCTTATCTGGTACAATTAAGGTTCCTGAGTCATTTGTAGTTACTGAAGATAAAAAATAAACTGTTTCAAGTGGCTTTGAAGAGGCAAGGTTGAGAGAATGACCGTTAATCATGAGGGTTTTTGTCGTTGATAGAAAGTCCTGGATCTGCTTGGCAGTTCCTTTATAATTGGCATTGACTAGAAATTGGTCTTCTGCCAAGTCAACCGCTTTTTTCCCTTGCAGTTTGCGGAGGTGATTGTAGGCAGAAATTCCTAAAATCGGTACTTTTGATTCAGGAAGTTTCTTATCATGCTCCCAGAGATTGCTAGTATCAATCAAATCTTTATAGGTTAAATCACTAGAATAGATAGGATAGCTGTACTCCTCTTTGATGAGGTTAAAGTCAAATCCATCTGCTTTCAGCCTATCTTTTACAAAATCCTGAGCAAATTGGAACTCTTGACCACGATAAAGATTGACAGTTACATCATAAGGTGAGTATTTGTTCAGCTCTCGGTTCATAGTCGTATAGGCACTACCACTAAAAACGAGTAAGCTGAGAGCCAGTGTCAAGGTCAAGGATAAGACAGCCAACGTGACCGAATTACTATCAGCTTGTTTTGAAAATTGACGGATTTTAAAAGTGTTTAGTTTGTTATAGTAGGTTTGAGGCAGTTTTCTAAGGGAGACCAAGATAAAATGGCTCAAGGTATTGTAAAATAAAATCACAAAAATCACGAAGACAGATACCAGCAAGATACCCCAGCTTTTCAAGAATGATAGATGGTGATAGTCTGAAAAATAGAGAGCACCAAAACCGATAACAGCTGTCGAAAGAATAAAGAGAAGTGCTTGAAGAACTGGCTTGCCTTTTGCCAAGACAGATTTCTTGACCCCATTTTCTTGAATGAGTGCAATGATATTTTGCTTTCTAAAGGTAAGAATGTCCATGACACCAACAATAAAACTGGTGACCAAATAGGAATAAACTAGTAAGATGACAGACTTGCTATCAAAGAAAAGCAGATTACCAAAGTAATTAGCCATAAAAAACTCAGATGCAATCTTAGCTAGAATGACCAGTAAGATCACTCCAAGCAAGAAACCTAGAATCAAGGAAAAGATATTGACCAGCATGGTTTCAAAGAACAGGGTACGGATAATCTGCTTCTTCTTCATTCCCAGCGTTGCATAAAGTCCCAACTCTTTCTTGCGCCGTCCCAGCACAAAATTTGTGGAGTAAACGATGAGAAAGGCAATCGCTGATAGAATCAGATAGGAAAGCAAGCCCATGTACTGACTCATCACCGTCGTCAACGTTTCCTTTGCTCCTGATAAACTTTGCATCACTGGATGGCTTGGTAAAGCATTAAAAGCGTAGAGCAAGCTATAAATCAAGGTCAGACTGAAAAAATAGATGGTATAGGTCTGTAAATTTCGAAATACATTTCGTAAAATCAATTTTGGATACATACTCTCTTCCTCCTCCTATCTGGTACGGCTATAAATCTCTTGCAAATACTGTTCATTAGATAAGCTGTTACGTTCCAAATCATCCATAATTTTTCCATCGCTAAGTAGCACCATCCGTGAAGAGTACTTGGCTGCAGCAGGGTCATGCGTAACCAGTAAAATGGTAATACCAAAACTTTTATTGATTTCCTGCAAAAGTGCCATCAGTTTTTCAGAATTGGCAGAGTCCAAAGCTCCTGTCGGCTCATCTGCGATAATCAGTTTAGAATCATCAATCAAGGCTCTAGCAGTTGCCACACGTTGTCTCTGACCACCTGATAACTGATTAGGAAACTTATCTTTTAAGTTTTGGATGGCCAACTTATCCAAAATTTCCTCAATCTTATCCTGATGTTTTTTGATATTTTTCCCCTGAATTTGAAGAGGTAGGATGATATTTTCATAGACCGTCAAGGTTTCCACCAAGTTGTAGGCTTGGAAAATATAGGAAATGTTTTTAGCACGATAGTCAGCTAGGTCATTTTCCTTGGCATGGATGATGTCAAAATCTTCAAATCGAATCTCACCTGATGTTGGTTTATCAATCGTTGAAATACAATTGAGGAGTGTTGTTTTTCCACTACCACTAGCACCCATAATTGCCAGAAATTCGCCTTTTTCAACGGATAAGTTCACATCTGATAAAGCATGAACGATATTATCCCCTTGACCAAATGTTTTCGTTAATCCTGTCACAATAAGCTGTTTCATCATTTCATTCCTCCGCTTCTTTATTACTCTCTCATTATACGGTTTCTTTCAAGGTTTGCCATGAGTATTTTGTGCAATATATTCAAGTTATAAAAAACCGATGCCTTTTTCAGGTATCGGTCAATGTTGATTATTTGCGATCGTTTCTTTTTTTCATAAAGTAAACAATCCCTATGACAACAACTCCTAAGACCAGTACAGGTGCATAGAAGTCTAGTGTTCCAATAATTCCTTCCATTTTATCCTCCTGTCAAAAAAAGAGAGTTTTATCCACAACGCACGTTTGGCGAAATACATTCATAAGAATATGTAAATCACCAACCACAGTGCCCCTTTGCTGTTAATCTAACAGCCGTACCATACCCAGCAGCAGATTTACCATTCAACTCTTGGCTATTAATTGCATAATCCAAAGAATCAATCTCAAAGTTATATTGTTTTATTTGTATTTCTCCCGTAAATATAACACCAAATCAAAATGTTGTCAATGTTTTGAAATAAAACACTAGAATTTTCCTTTTGTTTTATCTAACAGCGAACATTATTTCTCGTACACTCATAGGAATAGGTGAAATACAATCCACAGAGACCTGCTACTGTCATTTTAAAAGCTGTATCCCACAAGCTTCTGATTTCCCGAAAAGTTCTTGGTTTTCAACCTCAAAACTTAGAGAATCAATTTCTAAACGATTTGTATTTTTAGCCATAAGGTTGCCTCCTTCCTTCTTTTGGATGATCATCTTTACAATAACCAGTATAAACTCTAGTATTGGATAAGTAATGAGTAAATCGTGCAAGTTTCTTATTTTCGAGTAAAATTTTTATAGTTCTCAATTAAAAAACAGCTGAACAATCTCTTGCTCAGCTACTTGTTTACACTATTTCTTAAATTATTTAGAATTTTCTTCTTAGTTACTTTACAGAGACACACACACTCCCCCTGATTTTCCTATCATCTTTGGCGATTCTAAGGCAAGTGTGGTACAATAAAAACATGAGAATTCAGCAATTACACTATATTATCAAAATCGTCGAAACTGGCTCCATGAATGAGGCAGCCAAGCAACTCTTTATCACTCAGCCGAGTCTTTCCAATGCAGTAAGAGATTTGGAAAATGAAATGGGCATTGAAATCTTTATTCGTAATCCTAAGGGTATCACCTTGACCCGTGATGGGATGGAGTTCCTCTCTTATGCCCGTCAGGTTGTCGAGCAGACCCAACTTCTGGAGGAACGTTATAAAAATCCTGTCGCCCACCGCGAACTTTTTAGCGTTTCATCCCAGCACTATGCCTTTGTGGTCAACGCTTTTGTCTCTCTGCTCAAGAAAAGCGATATGGAGAAATACGAGCTCTTCCTTCGTGAAACTCGTACTTGGGAGATTATCGACGACGTCAAGAACTTCCGCAGTGAGGTCGGTGTCCTATTTTTGAACAGCTACAACCGTGATGTTTTAACCAAAATGCTGGATGACAACCACCTGCTGGCTCACCATCTTTTTACCGCCCAGCCTCATATCTTTGTCAGCAAGACCAATCCTCTGGCAAAGAAAGATAAGGTCAAACTATCTGATTTAGAAAACTTCCCTTACCTCAGCTATGACCAAGGGACGCACAACTCCTTCTACTTTTCAGAAGAGATTCTGTCCCAAGAACACCACAAGAAATCTATCGTAGTCAGCGACCGTGCTACCCTCTTTAATCTCTTGATTGGTCTGGACGGATATACCATTGCGACAGGGATTTTGAACAGCAACCTCAACGGAGACAATATCGTTTCTATCCCATTGGATATTGACGACTCCATTGAGCTAGTCTATATCCAGCATGAAAAAACCAGCTTATCCAAGATGGGCGAACGCTTTATCGACTATTTACTAGAAGAAGTCCAGTTTGATAGTTGATACTCTTCGAAAATCAAATTCAAACCACGTCAGCGTCGCCTTACCGTACTCAAGTACAGCCTGCGGCTAGCTTCCTAGTTTGCTCTTTGATTTTCATTGAGTATGAAAATCACTCTAAATCGAATAACCTAAAAACCTCAAGAATCAGTTTTCAATCCTAGTTCTTGAGGTTTTTTCTCTAATAATAAATCAAGAGGATTTTATAAAATCTTATTTTTTAAACAAAAATATAGCAAGGATTAAAACAAGGACGAGTCCAGCTCCCACAACCAGTCCAAATACTGGGATATTCCCAAATAGTTTTTGTTCTGGCTTTATCTCCTCACTACTGTCTTGAGTTGATTCTGCCACTGTATCACCTTGTTTCGCCACTTCTTGTTCTGCTTTTTTATCTATTTTCTTAGGACCATAATTTGGATTTACAAAGGCTACTTGTTTAGTCGGTTTGGAGTAGTCTTCTGCTCCTTCTTTGACTTGCCATGACACAGAATATAAAGTCCGTCCCTCCAATACCATTCCTAAATCAATTCGCTCACCAGGAGGCAAACCTCCACCTAAACCGACACTAAAAGCAAACCCTTGCTCCTCCTGATCATCTTTTAAGACAATAAACCCGTTCCCACTCACTTTTTTAAGGCGAGATAATTTCCCTCTAATATCTGCATCCTTAAAGGTTCCAGTGTAGCTTCCATCCTCTCCTAAAATAAGTGATGAAGCTCTACCAGGCTTAGTACCATTATTTGGCTCTTTATTAATCCAAGTACCTACTAATTCGGATGGGAGAGGAATTTCATCACCAATTTTAGCATCGACAAGGGACTTAGGCATAGGAGGATTCGGATCCATATTATCTCCAATAATCGGGAGATTTAGAGAAGTATATTCAATAGTTGAGGTGTCTATTTTTGTTTTAGAATCAAGATTTAACTCGTCTAGATCACCTTCTCCTGCTCTAAATTGACTTTGTTTAATTAAAGTTGGCTCTTTATTTTCTTTAGAAAGTTGAAACAATCTATATGACATAATCCCTGGAACACTTTCAAAAACAATAATACTTCCATCTGTGTAGGTATTAATAACTGTCCCCATTCTAAGACTTGTATCCCAAAATCTATCAAATAATGGAGTGGGAGTATTACCATTCATATAATATACTTCAAACAGTTCCCATTTTTCACCATTGATTAGATTGATTAGACCGATTAATAACTCATCCGTCCCATTTTTATCAATATCCATCAAAGCGTAACCAAGTCTATTAGCATTATTTTCAAATAGATGTTTGCTCTCCCACTTCTCAGTAATTTGTGGCAATAGTTGGTTGTAGGCAGTATTGTCAGCTTGGGCTGAATTCACAAGTGAAAATAAGCCTATTATAAAAGAAAGCACCACCATTAGTTTATTTAGTAATTTCAAACGATTCTCCATATTTTTATAATCTCTCATATTCTAGCATCATTCTCTCAATATCGACTTTATCTATTGTCGATAAATCAGTCACGTTATCACGTGATACTCTAATTGATAAATTCTTAATGATTTTTTCATTGATATTTCTAATCCAGCGACCATTACTACAATCATTGATTTTGTTATACAAAGATTCAATAGTTTGAGTATAATAGTCCACATCAATAAAGTATCCTTGATTTTTTAATCCTAATAAACCAATTTGAATAATTTCATCCGCTGTATAATCTTCAAAATCAAAAGTGTTTGGAATTCGGCTTGGTAGTCCTGAATTTACTGAGAGAAATTCTTCCATTTCCTTTGTATATCCAGCAAAGATAATGACAATATCTCTTCTATGATCTTCCATGAATTTAAGAATCTCATCAATTGCTTCTTTACCAAATCGATCTTCATTAGAATTTGATAGCGTGTATGCTTCATCAATGAACAAAACTCCTCCTAAAGCAGATTTCAATACTTCCTGCGTCTTGATAGCCGTTTGCCCTACATACCCAGCTACTAAATCACTACGGGATACCTCTATGAATTTATTTTGAGGAATAATTCCCTTTTGATACAGAATTTTTCCTACGATACGAGCTACGGTGGTTTTACCAGTCCCTGGATTTCCCAAGAATAACGAATGTAGTGAGAACTCACTCACAGCAGCACCTTGCTCTTCTCTCTTCTTATTCAACTCTGCTAATGAAATAAATTGTTCAACCTGTTTTTTAACTTTCTCTATTCCTATCAAGTTTTGTAGTTGTTCCAAAGCATCTTTTTGATTTTCTTCTGGTTGTTGGGTGCCTTGAAGAAGGACATCATCTATATCTTCATTGATAATTGTCACATAGTCATCAACCTGCGTCTCAACAACACGATTGGCTAAAGCTCTCATCAAGTGTTCATTAAAATTACGAATCCATCGTCCATTACTATGATCTAACGAGCGACTATAGGCCTGCTTGACTCTCATAGCATAGTAATCTTCGTCTTCAAGTTGATACGAAGATTTCTGAAGATTTTTCAATCCCATTTCGACAATTTCATCACCAGAATAGTCCTCAAAGAAGAATGTATTTGGTACACGTGACTTTAATCCAGGATTTGTTTCAAAAAACTGTTCCATTTCTTTAGTGTACCCCGCAAATATAATCATAATTTCATTGCGGTAATCTTCCATATACTTTAGAATCGTGTTTATAGCCTCTAATCCAAAATTATGTTGAGAAGATTTTCCTTTATTTAAAGTATATGCTTCATCAATAAAGAGGATTCCACCTTTAGCCTTCTCCAATATTGCTTGCGTTTGTACTGCCGTCTCACCAATATGTGTTGCAATAAGATCCGACTCTGAAACCTCAATAAATTTAAATTCATCTCCAGGGAGAACACCTCTGTCAAATAGAACTCTACCTAACAATCTTGCTACAGTTGTCTTCCCTGTACCAGGATTTCCTGTAAAAACAGAATGTAGAGATTGTTCTTGAATTGGAAGACCTTCTGATAATCTTTTTTGATTGAATTCGACTGTTCTGAGTAATTTTTGGACCTCTTTTTTTACATTATTTAAACCAATCAAGCTGTACAATTCTTCCTCATAATCGCGTTCGATAGTCTCACTGATTTCCTCTTGTGGTTCAGAATTTGTACTCTCTTCATTCAAAATTTTACAGCTATCATCTGAAATATCCCATATTATACCATTCGTATCTTCAAATTCTTTAAGAATAGTATCTGCAATTAGGTATGAATTCTCTGAAAGGCGAATATTGGGGGTAACATTACGATTTAATTTTATTGTATTTGCTATTAAGACAGAAGCCCAACAATAAATATCAACTTTCTCCTCGTTCTCCCCTTTGATATCAACATAGTCACTAATTCTACAAAATGAATTTGATTCTAACATAAGAGATTCCCTAATGACCGTTTGCTCTATACAGATTCGACTACTAATTGCCCTTATTGATGTCAAAGAATCTCCAGTTGATTCAAGACTAGAACTATTTTTTAAACAAACAGCTGCTTGATACAACGGTTGAATGACTTCTGTATTTTTAAATTTTGCAGTAGAACGACTTAAAAAAACAGCAGGGTATGCTTGTTCAGCGTCCCCCCCTTTTAAGACGGTATTTATGGAAGTTACTGATGAATCTTTTATATTTAATATATTTGAACCCCATCTCTCAATCACTGTATCTTCCATTTGAATAGAAGAACCCTTATCTGCATTCAATCTTATATTTAACTCAGCACGTTTTAGTTCTAGAGTAGAATTACTAACTTTAATTGATGTTGTACTGTAAGAACCATTATAT
>OIEJ01000329.1_pt1 | contig 20100 bp, 19 predicted proteins | sample 1581791 | NCBI WGS metagenome assembly OIEJ01 (sample SAMN03281019, study PRJEB24777) | human gut metagenome | isolation source: fecal sample PR141 from 1 month old male Chinese infant, vaginal delivered... | place: Singapore | collected 2005-11-08 | reverse complement strand
ATATAAAGAATATCTTTGAACGGAATTTTAATTTTTTTATCCCTAAAGTCATACTCAAAATAATCCGTCAAGTCATCATTTTTAATCTGGATGGTTGTCAAATATTCAATACAACCTTGTAACTTAGATTTAAATAAATCTTCATTCAAATTTTTATCAATAAAGTCCAAAGCAGATACTTTGTAACGGTAAGTAATAGAGGCAAATTCAGATTTTGTAGTAATGAATACAATAATTGCATAAGGATTTGCTTCCCGTATTTTTTGAGCAATTTCGAGCCCACAATACTCATTGTCTTGAATATGAATATCTAAAAAATATAATTGGTGGAGATCAGAATGTTGTATATATTCTTCAAACTCAGATAGCTTACCTGTAGAAATCATTTCAATCGTTAAATCCAATTCGTTAGCAATTGTTGCAATATGTTTTTCAACACGTAGCTGTTGTTGTAGTTCATCTTCTAGTAAAAAAATCTTCATTCTTTTTCATACCCTCCAATCTTCAACACTTGTAAAAACCAATTACCTTGCAATTCTGTTTCCAAAAACATATTTCCATAGTTGGCTAATATTTTCCTCACATTATCTAAGCCTAATCCTCTATTTTCTCCCTTTGTTGAATACCCCTCCTCATATATTTTTCTGACATCAAAAGTTATTTCATTCGTTGTATTATGAATCACCAAATAAACCATTTTTGAAATAGAAAAAATAGCAATACGAACCTTCTTTTCCTCCGCTTCTTTTGAAGCTTCTAAAGCATTCGTTAATAGAATGCCAACAATTCTGACAATATCTAATAAGTCAACTGGTAGTTGCTCAATGGATTCACTCGTTTCAAAAGTCATTTCTACACCAGCATCTCTGGCATCTAACCAACCCCGAATTAGAATACTTCGCAAGGCAGAATCTTTTATATTCACCAAGTTAAAGCCTGATAATTTTTCGGTATTGATCTCTCTATAACTTTTTTCTAATACTTCTCTATAAATTCTTTGAATTTCTGGAATATCTCCTTCTTGAATAGCTAGTGACATAGAAATCACTATGTTCCCTAAATCATGACGAACCCCTCTGACAGTAGAATAAAGACTTTGAATTTCAGCCATATAACGACTCATTTGTTGCTCGGAAAATTCTTTGTATTCCAGTTCTAAATTTTTACGATATTGATCTCTCTCAATCTTCATATGAAACAAACTAACTACAAATGAGAAAAAACAAATCGTCGCTAACATACTCCCAAAATTTTTATATTGTGCTTGTTCACTGATCCATAAGGCAAAATTGATTACCACAAATATAGCAAAATAGACAGAAATCAATAATTTTAAATACTTTTCAAATGCTTCTTCGTAAAAAGGGGTGAAATCAAATTCAAATAAGTCAATTAGCTTCAAAATGATTCCTAAAGAAACCAAACGAATAAACATATTGTAGATAATTGAGTAAACTTCTACAACAGCATCTCCTAAAACTGAAGAAACGATAATGGTCAAAAAAGTAGCTGTTCCTTCAACTGCTAAATAAGTAAAAAAAGAGTAGAAAATAGAACATAAGCGATTATTTCGATTGGCATAATGATAATAAGGATAGAGATAAACAGGCCACAGTAGCATATTTAAATCTGATAATCGAATACCTGAAAATAAAGTGACATCTAAAAATACGAGAAGACTCTCAAAAAGAAGAACAAAGGTACTAAGCAGAAAGATAAATATAAACCGATGCTCCTGATAGATTTTTTCATCTACCAATGCAAAGGTCAGAACAATAACCCCTCCTAAAAGGAAAGACAAGACTAAAGACTGAAACACACATTCTCTCCCACTCTGTTTTCTATTTTATTATACTTTAGTATTATTATCAATAAAATAAAATATTATATACAAAAAATTATAATATAAACTATCGTAAAATTAAAGGGAATCTAATAAAATGTAATATTTTTAAACAACTTGTTACATGTTTGAAACTTTTTTGAAATCGTTTTTTGCCACTATATAGGGATTTTTAGTAGATTTTAAACACTATTTTGAGAAATACTTTCATTAATCTTAAAAGATATAAATACTTATAAAAAATAAGATAAAATTAAAAATATATACAATTGTATGTAAAAAAAGAAAAATGAGCAAATGTTGAATAACATTCGTTCATTTTTCCACTTTCCATTTGATCCCAGCAGGATTCGAACCTGCGACCGTTCGCTTAGAAGGCGAATGCTCTATCCAGCTGAGCTATGGGACCAAGCATACTTCATTTTAGCAGAAAAAGGAGGGAGCGTCAAGGTTATTTATGATAAGGACTACCTTGTTGAATCATGAAGGCTCGATAGATTTGCTCCACTAATACCAATTTCATCAACTGATGAGGAAGTGTTAGTTGACCAAAGCTCATTAATAAATTACCTCTTTTTTTTACTTCAGGAGACAAACCAAGACTTCCTCCAATCACAAAGGTAAGATTTGAATACCCTGAAGTCATCATCTGGTCGATCGTTTGACTAAATTTTTCTGAAGGAAATTGTTTACCTTCGATAGCTAATACAATGACATATTCCTTATCTGAAATTTTAGAAAGGATTCGTTTTCCTTCTTTTTCAAGGATCTGTTGATTTTCAAGTTCACTTGCCCGATCAGGAGTTTTTTCATCAATTAATTCAATTTGTTCTACTTTTGCAAACCGTCCTAGTCGCTTTAGATACTCAGCAATTCCATCTTTTAAGTATTTTTCTTTTAGTTTTCCAACGGTTATTAATTTAATTTTCATCCTTCTATTGTAGCATATTTCTAGTCTTCCACAAATAATTCACAGAAACTACAAAGAAAGCTATTCTATAAATACCTGTCTATAGCTGTTATTACACTCATTTCTACAAGTTATCCACATTTTGTGGATAACTTTATTTATTTAAGTTATAATTAAGAAAGTTTTTCTATACTCTAGACAATTTGATAGCCTTAGGAGGAAAATATGAAATCTTCATCCCATTTACTAAAAAAAATTGGGACTTTATCCCTCATTTTTGTAGTCGGTTTTCTTGGTGGGATTCTTGGAACAGTTTTAACATTACAAGTATCTCATTCATCAAATGCAACGACTGAAAGTAAACAAGTACGCTCCACTACTGTAAAGACAGCCTATAAAAATACAACCTCAACAAGCCAAGCTGTTGATAAAGTAAAAAATGCAGTAGTATCTGTAATCACCTATGCAGATTCTTCAAATCAAGATTTATTTACAAATGATGAACATTCAAATTCTCAAATCTCCAGTGAAGGATCAGGAGTGATTTATAAAAAAGATGGAAAATATGCCTATCTTGTGACCAATACCCATGTTATTAGTGGTGCTAAAAAAGTAGATATCTTATTAGCGGATGGCAATAAAGTTCCTGGAGAAGTTGTTGGTTCCGATGTCTATTCTGATATTGCTGTTGTCAGAATTAGTGCAGATAAAGCTAAAGATGTCGCTGAATTTGGGGATTCAAACCAGTTAACTGTTGGTGAGACTGCTATAGCTATTGGAAGCCCCCTAGGGACGGATTATGCAAACTCTGTTACCCAAGGAATTATTTCAAGTCAAGGTCGAAATGTTAATTTAAAAGCTGACAATGGACAAAATATCTCTACACGTGCCTTGCAAACAGATGCTGCTATCAATCCAGGTAACTCAGGAGGACCTTTGATCAACATCCAAGGACAGGTCATTGGAATTACCTCAAGCAAAATTTCAACGAATGGACAGACTTCTGTAGAAGGAATGGGATTTGCAATTCCTGCAAACGATGTTGTCAATATTATCAAACAATTGGAAGAAAACGGAAAGGTCGTTCGACCAGCGCTTGGAATCCAAATGATGGACCTTGCAAATCTTTCAACTTCTGATTTGAGTAAATTAAAACTTCCTGAAAAAATCTCCGGAGGAGTCATTGTTCGCTCAACACTTGACAATATGCCTGCATCGGATAAATTGCAACGTTACGATGTCATTACTAAAATTGACGATACAGACATTGAGTCAACTGCAGATTTACAATCTGCTCTCTATTCTCACCAAATTGACGATACCATTAAGGTAACCTTCTATCGAGATGGAAAACAAGAGACAACTACTATTAAGTTGACAAAATCAACAGAAGATTTAGAAAAATAAACTATTTCTTCTTGACATACCTGTAAACACACCTTTACGAATTTGTAAAGGTGTGTTATTCTATTCATAAGATGGAAAAATTTGAAAAACTAGCAATAAAAGATATTCGAACCAATCCTTTTCAACCAAGAAAAGTATTTGATCAAGAAAAATTAGAAGAACTGGCCCATTCCATTAAAGAAAATGGATTAATCCAACCCATTGTTGTCAGAAAATCTCCAATTATCGGTTTTGAACTACTTGCAGGTGAGAGACGGTTTAGAGCTTCAAAAATAGCGGGATTAGAGGTTATTCCTGCTATCATAAAAGAATTAACTGATCAAGAAATGATGCAACAAGCCATTATTGAAAATTTACAGAGAGAAGACCTCAATCCCATTGAAGAAGCTCTATCCTATCAGAAGTTAGTTGAAAATGGTTATAAGCATGATCAAATTGCTCAATTTATGGGAAAATCGAGACCTTATATTAGCAATATGCTTCGCTTATTACAGCTAACACCCGCTGTTCAAGAAGCTGTTATTCAAAATGATATTTCTTCAGCTCACGCGCGTGTTCTCGTTCCTCTTGATGAAAAAGAGCAAAATTATTGGCTTAAAAAAATAAAACAAGAGCACTTAAATGTTCGGATATTAGAAAATAAGATCAGCTCTAAAAGAAAGTTAAAAAATCAACCAGCAAAAGAATCTTTTCTAACTGAAGAAGAAAAGAACTTAAAGAAATTACTGGGGACAGAAGTTAAAATTCACTCCTCAGCCTCAAATAAGGGAAGTATCCAAATTTTCTTTTCAAATCTTGATGAATACCAACGAATTATCGACAGTCTGAAATAAGACTGTTATTTTTATTTTCTGTATTGACAAACTTTTCCACTAACGAATCGTCTCTGAAATAGAGAAAAATCAACACATGAACCTAGTTATCCCCATGTTGTGGAAAACTTTTAAAAACATTGGGGATTGGTTTTCACAACGTGTGGATAACTAAAAAATTAATCTCCTTTTGTTCTAAAATTCAGCCTGTGGAAAACTATTATTTTTTATGGTAGAATAAGGGTACGTATGATTTGATTGATTTCAAGAAAAGGAGGGAAGCTTTAGTGACAAAAGAAGAACAATTTTGGTCTCGCTTTTTAGAATTAGCCCAATTACAGTTAAAAGATAGTGCCTATGACTTTTTTGTTGCAGATTCAAAATTAGTTAAAGTCGATGGAGATACAGCTACTATTTATCTTGATGGAAACTATAAGGAATTATTTTGGGAAACAAATCTAAAAAATGCCTTAATCACAGCTGGCTTTGAAATCTATAATACAGATTTGAAGTTCCATTTTGTTTTTGAAGATCTTCCCAATAGTCATCACAAGGATTCTAGGAACTCTTCTCTAAGTAGTTCAAGTAGTTCCGCAACTGAACCATTGCCTAAAATTGAGACTGGACTAAAAGCAAAGTATACCTTCGATAATTTTGTGCAAGGGGATGGAAATATTTGGGCCAAGGCAGCGGCATTGGCAGTTTCTGAAAACCTTGCAACAACCTACAACCCTCTTTTTATCTATGGTGGACCAGGGCTCGGAAAGACTCACTTGCTAAACGCAATTGGAAATCAAATTCTGGAAAATATCCCCAATGCGCGAGTGAAGTATGTCCCAGCAGAAACCTTTATTAATGAATTTTTAGAACACCTACGATTGGGAGAAATGAAGACTTTCAAGAATACCTATCGTAGTCTCGATCTCTTACTGATTGATGATATTCAATCGCTTGGTGGAAAAAAAGTGACCACCCAAGAGGAGTTCTTTAACACCTTTAATGCCCTTCATAGCGACAATAAACAAATTGTTCTAACAAGTGACCGAAGTCCAGATCATCTGGATAGTCTTGAAGAGCGGTTGGTTACGCGTTTCAAATGGGGATTAACGCAAAATATAACACCCCCTGATTTTGAAACCCGTATTGCTATCTTACGGAATAAGAGTGAAGATCTAGACTATATTTTTCCTAACGATACGCTAGAATACCTAGCTGGTCAATTCGATTCAAACGTTCGAGACTTAGAAGGAGCCTTGAATGATATCTCATTGATGGCCAAAGTGAAAAAATTAAAAGAGATCACCATTGATGTTGCTGCAGAAGCTATTCGAGCTCGTAAAAATGACAATACCCAGTTGCTCGTCATCCCAATTGAGAAAATTCAGAATGCTGTGGGGGCCTTCTATGGGGTGAGTGTAAAAGAAATGAAAGGCTCTAGACGAGTTCAAAATATCGTCTTAGCAAGACAAGTTGCCATGTACCTTTCAAGAGAGATGACGGATAATTCACTGCCTCGAATTGGAAAAGAATTTGGTGGAAAAGACCACACAACTGTCATCCATGCTTATGAAAAAATAAAAAGTATGGTAGAAACAGACGATAATCTACGACTTGAAATTCAAAGTATCAAGAAAAAATTGAATTAACCTGTTGATAACTCTTGGAAAACTTTAAGAGGTTATACACAATTTTTAAACAAGCAACTTTTCTAGTTTTAGAAAGCATCCAGACAGTTTTCCACAACTTCCACACAATCTACTATTACTATTAATTTACTAATCATAAAATAAATAAAAGGAATAACCATGATTAATTTTTCTATTAACAAAACTTTATTTTTGCAAGCACTTAGTACAACCAAAAGAGCAATCAGTTCAAAAAATGCTATCCCCATTCTATCCACCATTAAAATTGATGTTACTCCTGAAGGAGTAGCCTTATCTGGATCCAATGGGCAAATTTCAATTGAAAATTTCATCTCCATCAAAGATGAGAATGCTGGCTTATTGGTAACTTCTTCAGGTTCTATCTTATTAGAAGCTACCTTCTTTATCAATGTCATTTCAAGTTTACCAGATGTTACGGTAGACTTTAAAGAAATTGAACAAAAACAAGTCCTGTTAACCAGTGGAAAATCAGAAATTACTCTTAAAGGAAAAGATGCAGATCAATATCCACGGATCCAAGAAATGGCTGCAAGTAATCCATTGGTTTTGGAAACAAAATTATTAAAACAATTAATTAATGAAACAGCATTTGCGGCAAGTGTACAAGAAAGTCGTCCAATTTTGACAGGTGTTCACTTTGTTTTATCAGAAAATAAAGAATTAAAAACAGTGGCAACTGATTCTCACCGAATGAGTCAAAAAGTGATGACACTTGATAAAAATGGGGATAACTTTGATGTTGTGATCCCAAGTCGTTCTCTTCGTGAGTTTACTTCTGTTTTTTCAGATGATATTGAAACAGTTGAAGTGTTCTTTGCCAATAATCAAATTCTCTTTAGAAGTGAACATATTAGTTTCTATACCCGTTTACTAGAGGGTAATTACCCTGACACAGATCGTTTAATTCCAACAGAATTCAACACAGAAGCAACTTTCAATGTGGCCAACCTTCGATTTGCGATGGAACGCGCCCGTCTTCTCTCGAACGCTACTCAAAACGGAACGGTAAAATTGGAATTCAAGAATGGAATTGTTTCTTCCCACGTTCATTCACCAGAAGTTGGGCGGGTAAACGAAGAAATTGATACGAGTGCTGTTGCAGGAGAGGACTTGTCCATTAGCTTTAATCCGACTTACTTGATTGAAGCGCTCAAAGCTATCGACAGTGAACAAGTTGTGATTCGCTTTATTTCTTCTGTTAGACCATTTACCTTGGTTCCAGAAGGAAATGAACAAGGATTTATTCAATTGATTACGCCAGTTCGCACAAATTAAAAAGGTGAATCATGTATACATTAGGTGATTTTGTAGAAATGAAAAAGCCTCATGCTTGCATAATAAAGGAGACAGGCAAAAAGGCAAATCGTTGGCAAATTACGCGACTTGGTGCAGATATAAAAATTAAATGTAGTAACTGTGATCATGTGGTCATGATGAGTCGCCATGATTTTGAACAGAAAATGAAGAAAGTATTATAAAAGGTTCAGTCACTTATGTGACCGAACCTTTTCAATTATTTTAATTCTTCAAATTTTCCATTTTTAACTTCTTTGAAACCACTTTGTTTCATCATATCAAAAGTTGATTTGTAGCTGATATAGTCAACTTTTTTATCTTTTTGTGTCGCTACTAATTTCTTTTCAATTAGCTGATCTAAGTCTGCCTTTTCATAATTTAGAGTTGTTTTTTCGACCATATAATCGTCTTTGTATTCAGCAGAATGTGTGAATCCTTTAACATCTTTGTATTCTTCGTCATATTTATCGATCATTTCCTTTAATTGATCTTTCGTAACCCCTGCCTCTTTGTAATAAATAGTAGTGGTAGTTTGGTTACTGATCGCTTTATCACCTTTATGTTCTAGTGTAATCCGAACGTCTGTTTTCTTTTCTTGGTTGATTCCTTGAAGATAGGATTTTTGAACAGATTGTTGTCCACAAGCTCCAAGAAGAAAGAGTGTAAAAATAGCGATTAAAGAAAGGAAAATAGATTTCCATGTTTGTTTTTTCATCTAAAAAACTCCTTTGTTAGTTGTTAAATAGAGTATACCATATTTATCTTTTTAGAACGTTACAGTTTGATGAAAAAATCTAGTTTCAAAGGTCATGAAATATTTCATTTTTCATCACTTGTCTTTTGAATTATGTTATAATGAAAAAGATTGAAATGAAAACGGAGAATTAAAAATTATGGCTTTAACAGCAGGTATCGTGGGTTTGCCGAACGTTGGTAAATCAACCTTATTTAACGCAATTACAAAAGCAGGAGCAGAGGCTGCAAACTATCCATTTGCGACCATTGATCCGAATGTCGGAATGGTCGAAGTTCCAGATGAACGCCTCCAAAAATTGACTGAAATGATCACTCCTAAAAAGACAGTTCCAACAACCTTTGAATTCACAGATATTGCAGGAATTGTAAAAGGGGCTTCAAAAGGAGAAGGTCTTGGAAATAAATTCTTGGCCAACATCCGTGAAGTGGATGCCATTGTCCATGTAGTTCGTGCTTTTGATGATGAAAATGTCATGCGTGAGCAAGGTCGTGAAGATGCTTTTGTAGATCCACTTGCAGATATTGATACGATTAATTTGGAGTTGATTTTAGCAGATTTAGAGTCTATCAATAAACGCTATGCGCGTGTGGAAAAAATAGCACGTACACAAAAAGATAAGGACTCATTAATAGAATTTAACGTTCTTCAAAAAATTAAACCAGTTCTGGAAGATGGAAAATCAGCTCGAACTATTGAATTTACAGAAGAAGAGCAAAAAGTTGTCAAAGGACTTTTCCTTTTGACAACAAAACCAGTTCTTTATGTAGCTAATGTCGATGAAGATGTGGTTGCTGATCCAGATTCTATCGAGTATGTCAAACAAATTCGTGAATTTGCAACGACAGAAAATGCAGAGGTAGTGGTGATTTCTGCGCGTGCAGAGGAAGAAATATCTGAACTAGATGATGCGGATAAACAAGAATTTTTAGAGGCGATTGGCCTAACAGAGTCTGGAGTTGATAAACTCACGCGTGCAGCTTACCATTTACTAGGACTTGGAACTTACTTCACAGCTGGTGAAAAAGAAGTACGTGCTTGGACTTTTAAACGTGGTATGAAAGCTCCTCAAGCAGCTGGTATCATCCACTCTGATTTTGAAAAAGGATTTATTCGTGCAGTGACTATGTCTTATGATGATTTGGTGAAATACGGATCTGAAAAGGCTGTAAAAGAAGCTGGACGCTTACGAGAAGAAGGAAAAGAATATGTTGTCCAAGATGGGGACATCATGGAATTCCGCTTTAATGTTTAATTCACCATTTGTAATAGAAATAGTATCAATTAGGTTGGAAACAATTTCCAACCCTTTTGGTATTTGAAAGGAAAATAAATGACAAAATTACTAGTAGGATTAGGAAATCCTGGTGATAAATATTTTGAGACACGACACAATGTTGGTTTTATGCTAGTGGATCAAATGGCAAAGTCCCTGAATCTTACTTTCTCCCATGATAAGATTTTTCAAGCTGATATTGCCTCAACCTTTTTGAATGGAGAAAAGGTCTATTTTGTGAAACCAACCACTTTTATGAATGATAGTGGAAAAGCGGTTCATGCTCTTCTGACATATTATGGTCTGGATGTTGAGGATCTTTTAGTCGTTTACGACGATTTGGATATGGAAGTTGGAAAGATTCGATTGCGCGCCAAAGGATCTGCAGGCGGTCATAACGGAATCAAATCAATTATCAATCATATTGGAACTCAGACTTTTAATCGAATTAAGATTGGCATTGGAAGACCTAAGCAGGGCATGTCAGTTGTTCATCATGTCTTAGGAAAATTTGATAAAGACGATTACATCACGATTCTACAAACAATCGATCGAGTAGAAGAAGCGATTAACGATTACTTGGTAGAAGAAAATTTTGAAAGAAGCATGCAGAAATACAACGGGTAAGTAGATGAATGTCATTGATTTAGTGAGTCAAAACTCCGACCTTCTATCCTGGCAACAAGGATTACAGAAAAACAATAGAGAGTTAATTTTAGGATTATCTGCGACTACTAAGGCTATTGTGATGGCTTCCGCTTTTGATTCTATTGAAAAAGCAGTCCTCATAACCTCTAGTTATAACGAAGCGGAACGATTGGCTAGTGATTTTATTGCTTTACTTGGAGAGGACAAAGTCCATACATTTTTGGGAGATGATAACCCTTTAGCAGAATTTGTTTTTGCTTCACAAGAAAGGCAATTTGCACGATTAGAGGCTTTGAACTTTTTATGTCAAGAGGATCGTCAAGGTATCCTTGTGACCAATGTGAGTGGTGTCAAACTACTATTACCTTCTCCTAAAGTTTTTGTATCTAGCATTTTTCAATTGAAGGTTGGTCAAGAAATAGACTTAACTACTCTGAGTGAAACATTACAGAAAATTGGCTATCAAAAAGTGGGCCAGGTTTTGCAACAAGGTGAGTTCAGTATACGAGGAGATATTTTAGATATCTTTGAGATCGACCAACTCCAACCCTATCGGATTGAATTTTTCGGAGATGAGATTGATGGTATCCGAATTTTTGACCCAGAAAGCCAGCGTTCTGTTGAAAATGTCGAAGAAGTTCAACTGAAAGCAGTGAGTGATCTATTATTGCAAGAGGAAGATTTCATCCGTGGTCAGAAGCAAATAGAACAATTGCAAGAACAGAGCGCGAATGAAGAATTTAAATCTTATCTAGCAGAAATTCTAGGAGATATTTCTCAAAGAAAACTCCATCCGGATCTTAGAAAATTTATTAGTTTCTTTTATGAGAAACAATATACATTATTTGATTATCTTCCTAAACATACTCCAGTCTTTTTAGATGATTATCAAAAAATAGTAGATCAAATAGCAAGATTTGACCTAGATGTAGCTAATCTCTTGACGGAAGATTTACATAAAAACAGAGCTTCTTCTCGCCAAGTGTATTTTGCAGACACCAGTACCATATTACGAAAATATACACCTGCAACTTATTTTTCAAACTTTCAAAAAGGATTGGGAAATCTGAAGTTTGATCATTTGTATCAATTTAATCAATACCCAATGCAGGAGTTTTTTGGACAATTTGATTTACTAAAAGAGGAAATTGAACGGTATCGAAAATCAAACTATACGGTTATTATCCAAGCAAGTTCTCATCACAATCTTCAACAACTCCATAAAAATTTAGAAGAGTATGAAATTCGACTAGATTACATTGATGGGGATTCAATCATTCCTCAAGCTAGTCAATTAATTGTTGGAGGACTGGCTCACGGTTTCCAATTTGTTGATGAAAAAATTGTCTATATTACAGAGTCAGAGATCTACCAGAAGAAAATTAAGCGAAAGATTCGCAGACAAACCATTTCCAATGCCGAACGTTTGAAAAATTATAATGAACTAGAAAAAGGCGACTATGTTGTTCATCAAGTTCATGGTATTGGTCAATATTTGGGGATTGAAACGATTGAAATTTCTGGAGTCCATCGCGATTATGTCTCTATTCAATATCAAAACGGAGACCGCATCTCGATTCCTGTCGATCAGATTCAGATGTTGTCCAAATACGTTGCAAGTGATGGTAAAACCCCAAAAATTAACAAGTTAAACGATGGACGTTTCCAAAAAACAAAGCAAAAAGTCCGGAACCAGGTAGAGGATATCGCGGATGATTTAATAAAACTCTATGCAGAACGCAGTCAATTAGAAGGATTTGCCTATTCTTCAGACGATGATAATCAAGAAACTTTTGAGCACGATTTTCCATATATTGAAACGGAGGATCAGTTGCGTTCCATTGAAGAAATCAAAAAAGATATGGAATCGAATCGTCCAATGGACCGGTTGCTGGTTGGAGACGTTGGCTTTGGGAAAACAGAGGTTGCTATGCGAGCAGCCTTTAAGGCAGTCAATGATCATAAACAAGTAGCAGTGCTGGTTCCTACGACTGTTCTTGCCCAACAACATTATGCCAATTTTAAGGAGCGTTTTGAAGCTTTTGCGGTAGAAGTTGCTGTTTTAAGTCGTTTCCAGAGTAAAGCAGAGCAGAAGGAAACGCTTGAAAAATTAAAAAAAGGACGAGTGGATATCATTATTGGAACTCATCGGTTATTGTCCAAAGATGTCGTCTTTTCAGATTTAGGTTTGATTGTAATCGATGAAGAGCAACGTTTTGGAGTAAAGCACAAAGAAACCTTGAAAGAGTTGAAAAAAAAGGTGGATGTACTTACTTTGACGGCTACCCCTATACCTCGAACTCTCCATATGTCTATGCTAGGAATTCGAGATTTGTCTGTCATTGAAACTCCTCCAACTAATCGCTATCCAGTGCAAACTTTTGTACTAGAGACCAATCCAACCATTATTCGAGATGCTGTGTTGCGGGAGATGGATCGTGGAGGTCAAGTGTACTATCTTTACAACAAGGTAGATACGATTGAGCAAAAAGTATCCGAGTTAAAAGAGTTGATTCCAGAGGCTTCGATTGGCTTTGTTCATGGTCAGATGAGTGAAGTTCGCTTGGAAAATACCTTGTTAGATTTCATTGATGGCGAATACGATGTCTTAGTAACAACAACTATTATTGAGACAGGTGTGGATATTCCAAATGCCAATACGCTCTTTATTGAAAATGCCGATCATATGGGACTTTCTACTCTTTATCAACTAAGAGGTCGTGTGGGACGAAGCAATCGAATCGCTTATGCTTACTTGATGTATCGTCCAGATAAATCTCTTACAGAAGTATCAGAAAAACGTTTAGAAGCGATTAAAGGCTTTACTGAGTTGGGGTCTGGATTTAAAATTGCTATGCGAGATTTGTCCATCCGTGGAGCTGGTAATATCCTTGGAGCTTCTCAATCTGGCTTTATTGATTCAGTGGGTTTTGAAATGTATTCCCAATTGTTAGAAGAAGCTATTGCTAAGAAACAAGGCCAAGAGCATCGTAGGAAAAAGAGTAATGCAGAGCTGAATCTTCAGATGGATGCCTATTTACCGAATGATTATATTTCAGATCAACGTCAAAAAATTGAAATTTACAAACAAATTCGTAACATGACTTCTATTACGGATTATGAATATTTACAAGATGAATTAATCGATCGTTTTGGTGAATATCCAGATGTCGTTGCTTATCTACTTGAAATTGGTCTAGTGAAAGCTTACTTGGACCAAGTCTTTGTTCGTTTAGTTGAGAGAAAACAACAAAAAGTGATAGTGAAGTTTGAACCCATTGCCAAACAGTTGTTTTTGACACAAGATTATTTTAAAGCTTTATCAATGACACAATTAAAAGCGCAGATTGCAGAAGAAAAGGGATTAATTGAAGTGATCTTTGATAGTCGAAATAAGAAAGATTTTGAAATTTTAGAAGCTCTGAAGCAATTTGGCCAAACCTTATTAGAAATGAAACAAGAAAAAGAAGAAAACTAGAGTTCTTAGGTCATTTTTCGCATTTTATGCTTAAAAAATGATACAATAGTAACTTAGAGGTGACAGTATGAGATTGGATAAATATTTAAAAGTTTCTCGCATTATTAAACGCCGTCCTGTCGCAAAGGAAGTAGCTGATAAGGGACGTATTAAAGTCAATGGAGTCTTAGCCAAAAGTTCAACAGATTTGAAAGTCAATGATCAAATTGAGGTTCGTTTTGGAAATAAAGTGTTAACTGTAAAAGTTTTAGAAATGTTGGATAGCACTAAAAAAGAAGATGCATCCAAAATGTATGAAATTATTAGTGAAACAAGGATAGAAGAAGATGCCTAAAAATATCGTTCAAATGAACAATAAATACATCAAAGACGAAAGCCAACGAAAACGTTTTTTAGGAGAAGAAAGAAAAAAACGCAATCGTTTTATGGGACTCGTTTTGATATTGGTCATGTTGCTTTTTATTCTTCCAACTTATAACTTGGCTCAAAGTTATCAATCGCTTCAGGACAAAAAAGAACAATACAAACAGTTGGAGAAAGAATATCAGAAAACAAGTGAACAAAAAGAATACCAAAAAGATATCGCCAAAAAGTTAAAAGACGACGATTATGCGACAAAATATGCACGCGCAAAATATTCTTTTTCAAAAGATGGTGAATTTGTGTATACCATCCCAGACTTACTTCCCCAATAACCAATGGAAAATATCTTACAAACCGTCAAACAATTCCTTGAATTTTCGGATGAAAAATTAGAGGAATTAAAAAAGAAAAATCAAACTATCAAACTTAAACAAGATGAACAAGGAAGGAGTACAGGTGCCTAAACGATTTTTGCTTCTATTGTTTGTTCCAATGTTATTTATTGGATCACAAGCAGCGAGTGTTGAGCGGTCTGGAGCTCCTCAAACAGTAGCTCCTCCATCAGAACTCTATTTTTCTTCCATTCCAGCAAATCCAAATGTCTACCATAAGGTAGCAGTTTTTGCTGATCCTCATCTGAAAAAAGCCAGTGAAGACCTTCTTCCAAATACCCCATTTACAATTGAGCAACTATTTGTAAATGATCAAGGACAAGCTGTCTTTAAAATAGCTGATAAAGGCTATGTTTTAGCTGATTCCTCCGCCATTTTTTCTGATGTTGTTCAAGAAACACAAGAGAAAAAACAAGAAATGTGGTTAAAACCTGGTTTTAAAGTGTATGACCAACCACTAGTAAATGGGGCCAAAGAAAAAAATACGACGCTTGCTCCTTATACCAAAGTGACAGCATTACGTACAGCTAAGACTTTACGAGATGAGTTTGTGGAGATTGAAGGTCAAGGTTGGGTTGCTAAAACATTTGTAACTGAAAAAGATAACCGGATGGAAAAGGTTCAAGAATTGCTCAATAGTAAATACAATTCTCCTTTTTATGGAATCTATGTAAAACAATTAGCTACTGGAAATACAGCTGGAATCAATCCACAAAAAGTAATGTATTCTGCTAGTGTAACGAAATTACCCTACTTGTACTATGTTCAAGAACAGCTCAATAAAAAGGCAATTTCTCCAACGACAACCTATAAATATATTCCAGAAGTTAATCATTTCAAGGGTAGTTATGAGCCAGAAGGAAGTGGGAGCCTTTCAAAAACACCAGATGGAAAGGATTATAGTGTTCAAGAATTAGAAGATAAAATTGCTAAAGAGTCTGATAATGTTGGTCATAATATTTTAAATTATTATGTTACTCACCAATCAGATCAAGATTTTCAAAAAACACTGGATAAAATCGCTAAGAAACATTGGGATGTAGAGAAAAGAGATGCCTCTGCTGAAATGGCAGGAAATGTGATGGAAGCCGTCTATCAACAAAATGGTTCCATTATTGAAGCACTGTCCTCCACAAAATTTGATCACCAACGCATTGCGCGTGATCTTCCAGTAAAGGTTGCTCATAAGATTGGAGATGCCTATGATTTTAGACATGATGTTGCCATTGTGTACACGAACTCTCCATATGTGATCGCTATTTTTACGGATCATTCCGATTATGAAACAATTTCCAAAATTTCAAAAGACGTCTATGAGGTACTGAAATAATGGAAGAGCAATTTTTAGAGTTTTGTGAAAAAAACAATCTGTTTACGCACCATCGCCGTGTTTTAGTTGCCTTATCTGGTGGATTAGATTCAATGAATCTATATGAACTTTTATATAAGAATAAAGAACGATTGAAAATCCAACTGGTACTCGCTCACGTCAATCATGGACAAAGATCTGAATCAAATATTGAAGAAAGAGAGCTACAAGCATTCGCTAAAAATAAAAATACAAAACTTTATGTAGCTCATTACTCAGGAGATTTTACAGAGGCAAAAGCACGCACCTTTCGGTATGATTTTTTTAAAGAAATCATGGAAAAGGAAAATTGTACAGCCTTGGTGACAGGTCACCAGGCAAATGATCAAGCCGAAACAACCTTCATGCGCTTGATACGAGGAGCAAGATTACGTCACTTGAGTGGCATTTCTGTACGCCAACCATTTGGAAAGGGTGAGTTACTTCGCCCTTTATTAGCTTTTACAAAAAATGAATTGATGAAAATTCCTCACTTTGAAGATCGTAGTAATCACTCGCAGGACTATTTTCGTAATCGTGTACGCAATCAATACTTTCCTGCATTAGAGATAGAAAATCCAAAAGTACAAGAAAGTTTTCGTTTTCTAGCAGAAGAAGTAACTCAGTGGCATCACGCACTAAAAGAATTGACTAGGGACTTAACCATTCAAGATTTAGCTTTTTTTAGAACCTACTCCTCTTCAGTACAATCCTTTTTATTAGAAGAGTATCTAGCACAATTTCCAGATTTACAACTTGGGAAAGCTCAGTTTCAAGAATTATTAGCGCAATTGAGAAAGAAAAGAAATACCATTCATTATCTAAAAGCAAATTATGAAGTGCATCAAGAATATGATTTCTTTGAAATTCGAAAAATCAGTCAAAAGTCGGATGACCAATCTCTTCCTTTTTTGTTAGAATGTGGAAATATCTTTGAAATTGCAAACTACAGACTGTCTTTTGGACAACCATTAGAAGGAAAAAAAGTAGAAATTATTTCTGTATCACGAGAAACTCCTCTCCTAATTCGAAAAAGAAAAGAAGGAGATTGGTTGCTTCTCAATGGTCACCGCCAAAAATTAAGACGATGGTTTATCAACCATAAGATTCCAATTTCAGTTCGTCAAGAAGCTTGTATTATAGAACAAAATGATAAAATTCTTTCTGTTCTAGGATTGGTAACGAGTGATTTGAGTAAGCCTTCAAAAAATGATATAATGAAGGATAGTCTTTATATTCAAAAAATAGATAGGTAAACATATGTTAGAAAAAGATATCAAGAAAGTGTTGGTTTCACATGATGAAATTGTGAAAGCAGCAAAAACACTAGGTGAAACCTTAACCAAAGAGTACCAAGGAAAAAATCCTATTTTTGTTGGCATTTTAAAGGGTTCTGTTCCATTTATGGCGGAGTTGATTAACCATGTAGATACGCATATTGAGTTAGATTTTATGTTGGTTTCAAGCTACCACGGTGGTACAGAAAGTTCGGGCGTTATTAATATTATCAAGGATATCGACCAAGATATTTCAGGTAGAGATATTTTATTTGTGGAAGATATTATTGATACAGGTAAAACGTTAAAGAGCCTCAAAGAACTCTTTGAAGAACGAAATGCAGCATCTGTGAAGATTGCGACCTTACTAGATAAGCCAGAAGGACGTTTGGTTGAAATTGAAGCAGATTACACTTGCTTTACGATTCCAAATGAGTTTGTTGTTGGCTATGGTTTAGACTATAATGAAAATTATCGTAATCTACCATATGTTGGTGTATTAAAAGAAGAAGTGTACTCAAAATAGAGGAGACTAGATGAATAACAGAAATAATAATGGTTTTGTCCGAAATCCTTTTCTGTATTTGTTGATTATTGTAGCAGCTGTGACAGGATTCCAGTACTTTTTTTCAGGGAATGGAGCTGGTCAAAGTCAACAGATCAACTATACAGAATTGGTCAAGGAAATTAAAAATAATAATGTAAAAAATATCAGTTACCAACCAAATGGCAGTGTTATTGAAGTTGCAGGAACCTACAATAAAGCAAAAGAATCAAAAGAAGACACTGGAATCCAATTCTTCACTCCACGTGCTCAAAAAGTTTCTCGCTTTAGCAGTGTCATTCTTCCATCTGATATCACTGTCAATGAATTGCAAAAATTAGCAGCTGACCACAAAGCAGAAATTACTATCAAACGTGAAAGTTCAAGTGGTATGTGGATTACCATTCTGACTTCAATCGTTCCCTTTGTAATTGTCATGTTCTTTTTCTTCTCCATGATGAACCAAGGAGGAGGCGGTGGCGCCCGCGGTGCCATGAACTTTGGTCGTAACAAAGCGCGTGCAACCAATAAAGAAGATATCAAGGTTCGTTTTTCAGATGTAGCAGGAGCTGAAGAAGAAAAACAAGAACTCGTTGAAGTGGTTGAATTCTTAAAAGATCCAAAACGCTTTACTAAATTGGGAGCAAGGATTCCAGCAGGTGTGCTTCTTGAAGGTCCTCCGGGAACTGGTAAAACCCTTCTAGCAAAAGCAGTAGCTGGAGAAGCTGGAGTGCCATTTTTCAGTATCTCTGGTTCTGACTTTGTTGAAATGTTTGTTGGTGTCGGAGCTAGTCGTGTTCGTTCACTTTTTGAAGATGCTAAAAAAGCAGCCCCAGCCATCATCTTCATCGATGAAATTGATGCTGTTGGACGTCAACGTGGTATCGGTCTTGGTGGCGGAAATGATGAGCGGGAACAAACCCTCAACCAACTCTTGATTGAGATGGATGGTTTTGAAGGTAATGAAGGAATCATCGTGATCGCAGCGACTAACCGTTCTGATGTCCTAGATCCAGCCCTTCTTCGTCCTGGCCGTTTTGACCGTAAAGTATTGGTGGGACGTCCAGATGTGAAAGGTCGTGAAGCGATTCTTCGAGTTCACGCTAAGAACAAACCACTGGCTCAAGATGTGGACTTAAAATTGGTTGCTCAACAAACACCAGGATTTGTTGGTGCTGATCTTGAAAATGTTTTGAACGAAGCAGCCTTGGTTGCAGCTCGTCGCAATAAAAAAGTGATTGATGCTGCCGATATCGATGAAGCAGAAGATCGTGTGATTGCAGGTCCATCTAAGAAAGATCGAACTATTTCACAAAAAGAACGTGAAATGGTGGCTTATCATGAAGCTGGACATACGATTGTTGGTCTCGTTTTATCTAATGCTCGTGTGGTTCACAAAGTTACTATTGTTCCACGTGGTCGCGCAGGCGGTTACATGATTGCCCTTCCAAAGGAAGATCAAATGTTACTTTCTAAAGAAGATATGAAAGAACAATTAGCAGGGCTCATGGGAGGACGTGTTGCAGAAGAAATTATTTTCAATTCACAAACAACAGGTGCTTCAAATGACTTTGAACAAGCTACTCAAATGGCGCGTGCAATGGTCACAGAATATGGAATGAGTGAAAAACTTGGACCTGTTCAATATGAAGGAAATCATGCCATGTTTGGTGCTCAAAGCCCACAAAAAATGATTTCAGAACGTACTGCCTACGAAATTGATGAAGAAGTCCGTGGTCTCTTGAATGAAGCGCGTAATAAAGCGGCAGAAATTATCCAAGGAAATAGAGAAACGCATAAACTAATTGCAGAAGCTCTGTTGAAATATGAAACATTGGATAGTGTTCAAATTAAATCATTGTATGAAACAGGAAAAATGCCCGAGAATTCAGAGCATGAATTAGAAGAAGAAGCAAAACCTCTATCATATGATGAAATCAAGTCAAAATTAGAAGAAAATAACTAAATATAAAAAATCTTAGTATGTTTTTAGTAGAGGTTGGATACTTTTTTGATATACTCCCCTTATAGTGGACAGTGAAAAAACAAAAATTCACTAGAAACGATAAGGGGAGTTTTCGTATG